>Ga0315338_1002450_pt1 | contig 18382 bp, 17 predicted proteins | sample ASW8metaG_FD_204518 | JGI IMG/M metagenome (GOLD analysis project Ga0315338, IMG submission 204518) | Ammonia-oxidizing marine archaeal communities from Monterey Bay, California, United States - ASW #8 | ecosystem: Environmental > Aquatic > Marine > Coastal | place: USA: California | collected... | reverse complement strand
CGGGGAGACTGGCATTGCCTTTACCCATGAAACCGAAATTCATTGGCAATTCTTCCACCGCCTGATACATGCGCTCAATATTCCAGGGTCCCGGTGTACAGGTTGTTGCATTTGTCCCAGCGGCCGGTCCTGTGCCACCTCCCAGCATGGTAGTGACCCCGGACATAAGAGCTTCTTCCACTTGCTGTGGGCAAATGAAATGGATATGCGCATCCAGCGCTCCTGCAGTTGCAATTAGTCCTTCGCCTGCAATCGCTTCCGTTCCGGGACCGATAATGATGTCAATATCGGGTTGAACGTCAGGGTTTCCGGCTTTTCCAATTCCAACAATACGACCAGATTTAATTCCAATATCGGCCTTAACGATGCCCCAATGGTCTAGGATTAAAGCATTCGTTATTACAACATCCACAGATTCTTTGGAAGTCCTTTGACTTTGTCCCATGCCGTCTCGAATAACCTTGCCGCCTCCAAACTTAACTTCCTCACCATAGGAAGTTTTATCTTGTTCGACTTCAATCCATAGTTCGGTATCACCCAGACGTACACGATCACCGGTTGTGGGACCATACATATCTACATACGCTCGTCTACTTATTTCACTCATTATCCTTTCTCCAATTGTCCCATTATTTTTCCATTGAACCCATATACTTGCCTGGAACCTAAATAGGCGACCAATTCTACGTCACGATTTTGTCCTGGCTCAAACCTTATTGCTGTCCCTGCAGGTATGTTTAGGCGAAAACCTTTTGTTTTTTCACGATCGAATAGCAATGCATCATTAGTTTCGAAAAAATGATAATGTGATCCTACTTGGATGGGTCTATCGCCAGAATTGGAGACAGTTATTTTTCTCGTTTCCCCGTTTTTATTGAGGGTTATGTTTCCATCCTTTACTTTTATTTCTCCGGGAATCATTTCCATTCTCCATTTATGGAATAGGGTTATGAACAGTAACTAACTTAGTGCCGTCAGGGAAAGTGGCCTCTACTTGAACCTCATGAATCATTTCTGGAATCCCCTCCATAACATCTTCACGTTTTAGTAAGGTAGTTCCATAGCTCATCAGCTCAGCAACACTTTTTCCATCACGAGCGGCTTCCAGAATGGCAGCTGAAATATAGGCAATGGCTTCCGGATAATTAAGTTTCACTCCGCGATCCAGCCTCCTTTCCGCTAATAACCCCGCGGTAAAAATCATCAACTTATCTTTTTCTCTAGGGGAAAGTTCCATATTCTCCTCTCTTTACATATGGGCCTTAATATCAGTATTTAAATTTTAAAGTCAATTAATCCGTATATCAAGTTTTCCAAATTCGTGGTTCTACAATTTCAAGTTGGATCACTCCTTGGCGAAATATTTTCCAAGCCTTGATAAAGTAGTTTCTGGCTCTTTCCACACTATTTCCCAGAAAATAACAGAGGATGATATCATCCACTTGGGTTGCAGAAAACAATTCTTGGTCAGTTGAAGCATTTGCTAGATTTTTCAAGGAATCCAAAAGTCCTGCATTATCAGTCATGCAAACCATATTCCCAATGACAGGCAAGCCAAGCAATCCCCATTTAGCTTGAAGAGACGAATCTCCTCCCTTTAACGATAGACGTTCAATCTGTAAAGGCCTGCCCTCCCGCCAAATTTCAAAACGCTGATCCAACTCACCTTGGCTGAAATTTTCGTTCGAGGCTGGTCGCCCCAGACATGAGATTTCCCAGCCCATAAAATTGCTATCACGAGACAATTCAATTTTAGTTTTAATCTGCGCTTTGGCACCGGAAAATATTATATTTTCTGATGGGAACCATTCCAAAGTCCCCTTTGGCGCAACTTTTATAATCTGTTCCTGTCTGGCCACTGGCCCAGCACTGCGATAAAACTTTCCCGCCGCAGGAGTTGTAATCAAAGCATGTGCATTTGAGTTTACATCCACACAAATATTTAAACGGTCTCCCCCAACTACTCCGCCCGGCGGATGCAATATATAAACGTGACAGGTTCCATTAAGCTCTGGATAAAATGGTTTCTGTACTTGCAGAGGGCCGTGGTGTTCCCGATGGCTAAGTATGGTCTTGTTGTTAGAGTTTGAAAACTCCAAGTCCAACCGAGCTCCCCATTCCGCATTCAAATTTTCTTTTATTTCAGTTGTTGGCATTAATTTAATGAACACCTATACTTTTATTGACGGTTGAGCCTTATTTTATTTTCCAACTGTTTTAAATTAATCCTAGCCGATTGATGCGAAGGATTTAACTTAAGAGCCGATTGAAATGCTTCCCTTGCTTTTTCCCAATTTTCTTCTCGAGCTAACACAATGCCCAGCTTATCATGGATGTCAGCATTATCAGGAGTCAAAGACAACGCTGTCCTGAACTCTGTCTGGGCAGAACCCCAGTCTTTTTCAGACATATACACAATACCCAGATAGTAAAGTGTGTCAACACGGTTAGGATCCAAGGATTTTGAAGACTGTAACAGTCTTAGGGCATCATTATTTTTATTCATCGCAAGGTATAGAACCCCCAAATTATTTATTGTTTCAATATAATTTGGGTCTAGCTCCAAAACCTTTTTGTACACATTTTCTGCATCCTTAAACTTTTTCATTTCATAGTACAGGACACCCAGATTGTTATAGGCCCGTACCTTGCGAGGCCAGATTTTTATAACCTGCAAATATTCCACTTCAGCCTGCCGAAACCTATTAGTTTGATAATACAACGCTCCTAAATTGTTCCGCGCTCCTTCAGATTCGGGATCGAGTTCCAGCATTTTTTTAAATTGTTCTTCTGCCTCAAGAAACCGTCCTGTTTTCGCATAAAGCTGACCAAGTCGAAGTTGCACTGGCTCTGCCTCAGGTTTTAAACGCAAGGCCTTCTTATACTCATTTTGGGCAAGATCCTCTTGCCCTAACTTTTCATATAAAATACCCAAACGATAGAGCACTCTTTCATCTTTAGCATTTAGTAATAGTGCTTTTTGCAATGTCTCCTTAGCTTCTGCAAGTCGACCCTGATTTGTATAAATCATTCCAAGATAAAGAAATGTGTCAACCTGACTTGGTTGAATTCTCAACGCTGTTTTTAATTGATTTTCGGCCTTTTTAAGCTGACCTTCCTGAAAATAATATGTAGCAAGGTTCGCATGAGCACGGTACACTTTTTTTGGAAACTTTTTCACTACGGGTATCCAAAGCGACTCGCCGTCGTGCCAAATTTTGGTTTGTTTAGAAGATAAGATACTGAGGGCAAAAACCATGATAGTGGTTCCCAGAATAATCCCCGATCGAAATATATTTCTTTGCCATAAGTTCGTTAACCCTGCTCCCACTAAAAAGACAGGACCCAGAGTTGGGATGTAGGTATACCGATCAGCCATCGCCTGTGTTCCAACTTTAATAATGCCAATAACCGGTGCTAGGGTAACCAGATAAAACAGCCATGCTATGGCCCATGCAGGGTTGCCCTTCCGCCATTGATAAAAACTAAACAGAGTCGTCCCAAGAAATAAAGTCAACCCCAGCAAGAATTTCATACTGAGCCAGGAAGGATTTTCCCATAATGGATAAAACGGGAACAGGTCCTGAGGCCAAAACGTTTTTTCTACGTATGCCCAGAGTGTATGGAAAGAATTTATGATTCGGTCGGAAAGAGAGGTTTCTTGCAAAGTCCTGACCGCACCGGTCGTTCCCTGAGCTAATAGAGTCAATACTCCACCCATCAGACTCAAAGCAAAGAGGGGTAATTTTTCCATCACAAGAGACGGGAGGTCCTTTGCCAAACGCAAACGTTCCAGAGGGAAAATATCTAAAAGTAAAAGAACAATGGGTAATGTTACAGCCATCGGCTTGGACATGATTGCCAATGCAAAGAGAAAAAACATAATGCTATATATCCAACGCTTTTTCTCACGCACATAAAGATAGTAGGCTCCAATGGTCGAAAAATATAAGAAGCCACAAAGCAAATCCTTGCGTTCCGAAATCCAAGCTACTGATTCAACGCGTAAAGGATGCAGCCCAAATAGCAGGGCTGTAAATATGCCTCCTACATACACACTATAATTAGAACCTTGCTGCCCTCTACCTACCAACAAGACAAATAGTGCAAATACCCAGCAGGTATTTAACCCATGCAGAAACAAACTTGTTAAATGATGTCCCCAAGGATTCAAACCATAAATTTGATAATCCAGTGCATGCGAAAACCAGGTGAGTGGATGCCAGTTTGCAGAGTGAAACGAAACGGTCATCTCAAAAAAATTGGCCCATTTTTGAATCATGGGATTTTCGGTAACGTATTCAAAATCGTCCCAATTAAGAACAAACCCGTTATCTAGAACACCTCGAAACACCATCACAGTAATTAAAAACAATCCCGCCAGTGATAATAAAAATTTTGAATTGAAAAAATTCATAAATCGTCGATTATTTTTTTATGAACATATAGGTCATGAACAAGTTTATATTAGATGTTGTCGCGTCAACTTTTCCAGACAAAAGGTGCCTGTCTAATGGTTTTGTTTTCCGATCGTTGTTAAATTTCATCTATAAATAATATTTCAGTTTATCCATCAAGTACAGATCGAATAATTAGGAGGAGATAATGCAATCTTCAATGCAAACCACAATAGAATCTACAGCGGCTTTCAACGATTTACTTTACCTGCTCACTGGAGGATATTTAGGGCTTTTCATGCTTAGCCTTATAACTATAGTCCTATTCTTCTTTTTGCCGTTTTTTACATTTGGCATATGGAATCAAACTAAACGAACAAATAAAAATTTACAAAAACTCATTGAATTACTTCAGGTTTGTGAAAATAGGTTGAAACTATTAGAGAAAGACTCTAAATAAAGGAATGATGAAAGCCATAGGTGCATTCGATGTTTAACCACGTTTTTGGTGATCATCAAATTGACAGCGCAGCAACTGATCAAATTTAAAGGTGGGTAGAACTTCAAGAAATAAACTTATGCGAATTTCGATCTGTATATTACTTGTGATAGCAACCTTTATTGCTTACATGCAGGTGCTAAAATATGGGTTTATTACATCATTTGATGATACTGAATATTTAACGAGTAATTGGAACATCAAAGCCGGGTTGACCAAGGAAAGTATTGTTTGGGCATTTTCCACATCATATGCCTCCAACTGGCACCCAGTGACCTGGTTGTCGCATATGCTGGACTATGAATTCTATGGATTGGAACCTTTTGGCCATCATCTGACAAGTTTACTCTTTCATATCATTAATACCCTTCTATTATTTGGGGTTCTCCTGAAAATGACCGGAGCGCTCTGGCGAAGCGGGCTTGTTGCCATCCTATTTGCGCTCCACCCTCTCAATGTCGAATCGGTTGCATGGGTCTCTGAACGTAAAAACGTACTTAGTACCTTTTTTTTGCTCCTGACCCTGTGGGCTTATGTAAGGTATGTAGATAAGAAAAATGCTCGAAACTACCTGCTTGTTGTTTTATTCCTGGCTCTAGGCTTGATGTCTAAACCCATGCTGGTCACATTACCCTTCGTGCTCCTTCTGCTGGACTTCTGGCCGTTGAAACGATTTGGTGAAGTGCGTCCTGCCCGTCTGATCTTTGAGAAAGTCCCACTTTTCATATTACTAATCGGGTCGTGTGTCGCTACCTTCATAGCTCAAAAAAGTGGAGGGGCCATACGGTCCTCTGAGTTCAGCTCTCTTTATTTTCGAGTTGCCAATGCTTTGGTTTCCTATTTTGAATACCTAAGAAATATGCTATGGCCCAGTGGACTTTCAGTCTTTTATCCTCACCCAGGCAATGCATTGCCGATTTGGAAACCTTTAGCATGTACGATTGTGCTAGTGGTAGTTACCATCTGGGTTGTTAAAGAAATCCGACGAGCCCCTTATCTTGCGGTAGGGTGGTTCTGGTATCTGGGAACTCTGGTGCCAGTGATTGGTATTGTGCAGGTGGGAGAGCAGGCTATGGCGGATCGGTATACATATGTCTCTCTGATTGGTATTTTTATTGCTATTGCCTGGAGCCTACCGGAGCAGATAAAAACTGGAAAAGAAAAACTCCTGCCCATTCTATCAGGAATAGTTATTTCGCTGCTAATTGCATTAACTTGGATACAAGTGAGCCATTGGAAAAATAGCATTACACTTTTTGAGCATGCTATCAATGTGACGGATACCAAATATCTTGGTGTTGCCACGATACATGCTTTTCTGGGTGACGCTTACCATAGAGAGGGAGAATTAGGTATTGCCATTTCCGAATTCAAAAAATCACTGGACCTTGACCCAATCAATCCTTATAGCCTTAATAATCTTGCCGCCACCTTAGCCGAGCAAGGAAATTTGAAAGAAGGGTTAAGCTATGCCCAAAAACTGTCCCGCTTGCAACCAGACTATACGCCTGGTTTGATTACAATAGGAAATATTCTAGAAGAGACCGGGAAGTTGGACCAAGCTCAAATATATTACGAACAAGTGTTGAAACGGGATTCGGATTCTTTTGAAAACTATTTAAACTTGGCCAATATTTTATACAGAAAAGGAGACCTAGAAGGTGCTATCCCTCATTATAAAAAGGTTATTATCCTGAATCCTAATTTGTTGGAAGCACATTATAATCTAGGAAATATTTTCGGCCAACTGGGTCAGCCCATAGATGCAAAAAAGGAGTTTGAACAGGCAATCAGGTGTGACGAAAAACAACCTATGCCACATTATGGGTTGGGGCTCATTCAACTACAAACTGGAAACTATTTAAAAGCCATCGAAGCATTTGAACAAGCCTTAAGCTTAAACCCAAAACTGGAACAAGCGCGTCACTTCCTTGCACAAGCTAATGAAAAGATGAGACAAAAATAACTTGAGGCAACGAGAAACCTCCCCTTAACCAAACTTTAGAAATCACCATAAAATTCTGCTTCATTTGGTCGTAGCATAGATTTAATGGATACGCCTTCCACTATTGCATGTTCGAACGAACCTACACGAGACAATAGTTTTTCTATAAGTACTTCTCTTCCCTTGATCAATCTTTCTGGCGAAGTGGTTTCTATATCTCTTGTATCCTTGAGCATTTTGATAAACCAACGGGTTGGTATTTTCTTTAGCTTGCCCATGGATGCATTTTCAAGGTTAAGCATGAACCAGATTTTAGAATCAAGATTTGTTTTTAGGTTTGTGATTTCAATTTGCTGAAAACCTTTAACAGCCCGTGGAGAATGTCTGTTTTTGTGAAAAACAACTTTTCGTGAATTAAGAGTTCCTCGAACCGGGAAAATTATTGGACGCCTGGGGAGGGCATTATTTTTCTTTAGTGCTACTTGGACTGTATTTGGTGTATTTTTTGGTTCATAAAAACCATCTGAACTATTGGCATACTCAAACCTTATCTCTCGTGGTATCGGAAAGCCACGTTTATCGCCTTTATCTAATGCTTCTGTCATTATCAAACTCCATATTGGCGCAGCCGCATGGGCCCCTGTCACTCCCTTCCCGTTTGGTCTTAACATGGATTCATTATCATCGTAACCTACCCACACCGAGGTTGTTAAATCGGGGGTGAAGCCGGTAAACCATGCATCTCTGAAGTCATTGGTGGTACCCGTTTTACCCCCTGCAGGATACTTGAAACCCATTCTCCTTATTACCCTTCCAGAACCATTATCCATTACCCCCTTCATCATATCCAGTAATGGATAAATATCTGCAGGTTCAAACCTTTTTTCTTCTTCAACGAAATGCTCATAAAGAATATTTCCTTGATAGTCTTCAATTTTAGAGACATAAAATGGACCTTTGTATGCGCCAAGGTTGGCAATGACACTATAGGCTGCTGCAATTTCAAACGGTGAAGCTCCGGTAGCACCCAATGACAATGAAAAGTTTCTAGGGAGAGGGCTTTTAAAACCGAACTTTCTAGCAGTTTTTACAACTTCAGTAGGCGTTGTTTTGAAAATAAGTTTAGCAGAAATTATATTAAGCGATTTGGAGAAAGCCTTTTTAAGAACCACCGGCCCCATGTACTCATCATTAAAATTAGCAGGCTCCCATTTTTTATTATGAGGAAGCTTAAAAACCATCGGCTCGTCAACAAGAACGGTTCCCGGATGAAAGCCTAACTTTTGCATGGCTGTCAAATAGACAAAGGGCTTAAACGAGGACCCGATCATCCTGTTTGTAGATAGTGCTCGGTTGAATTGACTCCTTCCGTAGTTTTTTCCTCCAAGCATCACACGTATAGCCCCATTTTTATTGTCAATAGTTACAGCAGCAACTTGGAGTTTTTTCTCTCGGGGAACAATTTTTTTTTCAAGGAACTCCAAATGATGTAGGGCATCTTCTTCTGCTCTTTTTTGCAGCTTACTGTTCAGGGTGGTAAATACTCTAATCCCTCCGGAGCTAACAAGCTCGGGGCCATAAATGGTGTTTAATTCTTCCAAGACAGTATCAACAAAATATTGATTGTTGTTATAGCTCTTTTTTATTTGTTTTAATTCTAATTCTGAGTTGAGAGCATTGTTTTTTTGTATATTATCTATGAAACCTTCTCGAACCATGCTGGCCAAAACTGTCTTGGCTCTTTTAATTGCAGTCTCTCTATTATTGAGGGGATTAAATTTATTTGGGGATCTGACTGTTCCAGCCAGCATTGCGGCTTGGAGTAAGGTGAGTTTGCTTGAGCTTTTACCAAAATAAAGCAAGCTGGCTTCATCAATACCGTAGGCGCCGTTTCCAAAGTAGATTTGATTACTGTAAGCCTCTAGGATAGCTGACTTAGTAAAAGACGATTCCATCTGCAAGGCAATTAGTAGTTCCTTAAACTTCCTGATCCAACTCTTTTCAAAGGAAAAAAAAAGATTTTTAGCCAGCTGTTGGGTTATCGTGCTTCCTCCTTGAGCCAGCCTCCCTTTTTTAAAGTTAACGAACATGGCTCTTAAAAAAGCAATTGGATCTATCCCGGAATGATTGAAGAACCTGCGATCTTCAATGGCCAAAATAGCATTTTGAAATTCCCGGGGAATCATATTCAGCCTAATTAAATTTCTGGCTCCTATTGTTTTTAATAATTCTCCATCATTCGAATATATTTCTGTTGGAGGCCTGTAGTTTATATGGGATAAGTTTTTAGGCAACCGAGGAAGGTCATCTTCAACGTAAATGTAACCTGCTATAAAAATAGTCATTAATGTAACGATGGATAAAAATATGCTCAGCCCTAATATGCTCAAAACTTTTAGAATTTTTTTCATTGACTGGCATTAATATGAAAGCTTCCTGTCAAGCTTAAGCTGAGAATTTATATTCTCTTTTACAAATTTAACCTGACCTGTTTGTTCATTCGCCATACTGGCGTGAGTGCGAATAATTAATTCCCCGAGAAAGGATCGGTCTGCCATGGGAATTGATTTAAAACTATCCAACTTGTCTGTAAGTCGACTTAAATCGAGTTTAGCCATTGAATATACCTTTCCATTGTCTGGGTTTGACCAGTAATTAGTTATTTCTGCTTCCATCATAATAGTTGCTGTGCCTTCATCCAGGGAACTTCCCAACCGATCTCTATTTACATCAGTTATTGAATTGTTTAAATTTGACTCTGAAACTTCTTTCGCGAGCCGTTCCAAGTAGGAAGTTAAAATTTTTGTTAGTTCATCACGAGCACGGTCCTCTGAGAGATTTTTTCTGTCTAAGATCATTTCTTCCTTGTTTGCTAATCCCAGGCCATAAAAAACAGCTTTCCCTGAAGAATCCTTGTAAACACCACTTGTAAGGGTAGTCCACTCGGGAGCTAGAATCTTAGTTTCAGCAGAAGGTTCTCCAATCGTATTTGAAAAATTTTTCGAAGTTGAAGAACAAGCCGCTATTGACACTGCGAGAAATAAACCTATTACTTTATGTTTCATTTTGAACTCCAGGATTTAAAATTTGGGTGAATTGGTGAGGTGGCAGGCATCTCTCTTGAAGCTTGGAAAATATCTTTTTTGAGAAACGGGAGGTTCATCTAGAACTATTGAGGGTCGTTGTCTAACATTCTAAATGGCCACCTCACCAACTCCAGGAACGACTTTGATAATTATTCTGGTTTTTTTACGAGATAAAAAGGGAACCATTTTTCTCCGTTAGGTGTAGACCACGTGCCCTTTATCTCGCCTCCCGGTATGATTTTTCCTTCTAATACACCTGCTTTTTCACCTTCCTCATATTCCGTTAAAAGAAATGCGTCATCATTGTCAATGGTTCCGTAAATCTTATTTTCTTTTTCAAAGGTATTTACTAGTGTGCCACTCAAGATATTGTCTTTCCGCGTGAAAGCCATTTGGAATAAATAAGTTCCATTTATCGCTCCCACATAGCTGAGGGTCGGTATCTGTTTTTTGTAACCAAGTTGCTGATCTTTGATTTTCATGTTGTATCCCCATATCAGGGTGACAAATATAACTGCCACAATTAGTATTTCTACAATCCATTTCATAATCGCCTCATTGGCTATTTGGGATATTCAAAAACCCAATCACTAGCCCAGGTTTTCTTTTCTTTCTTGTGTGCAATTAACTTTTTTTCAGTATTTGAAGACGGACTAGAAGTAACATCGGTCTTCTCCTCTGATTTTGAAGGCAGGTTGGTTGGAATGGGATTATCCTTGGAGTTAGTAAAAGTGTTTTCTTTTATACCGGGATCCTCTATTAATTTATTTTGGATGTTATTGATTGCAATTAGATCGGTTTTTTCTTGCTTATGGTGAGTTCCAATTGTGTTTTCTGTGGTTGATTCTTTTTGGTCGATTTGTTTTTCTATCGCAGGAGCAACAGGTGCGCTGGATAAATCAAGTTGTGGCTTAAGATTGACCGTAAGGATACTTGAGGTTTGGTGGGCGGTACCGGGACTTTTGCCGCTGGGTGTTTTTGAAAGGTTTAAGGAGGGAACAGTTGGAGAAACAATTGAGGCTTGGTTTATATCGGTTTTGGCAGGACTTTCAGCCTCATCATCTGAGCTTAAATGCAGAGAAGCAACCGATTTAACTTCGTTATTATCAGTGTACTTTTCCTTTAATTGATCAAGTTTTTCACTAATCCGGTCAATGCCCTCCTGGCCAAATTTTTCTGCATGAGCTTTTTTTGCCAGAACCATGTACCGAACAGAATTATCTCCGTCTTTCAAGCTATCATAGGCAAGACCAAGGTTATAAAAGCTGTCCGGGTCATTTGGATCAATTCTCTGTGCCATTCGATAACTCTCAATAGCCTTAGCCGTATCGCCCATTTCTTCATAGAGAACACCGAGGTTATTGTTTGCCTTGGCATACTTGGGATTAATTCTGATGGACTCTAATAAGGAGTTTTTGGCTGCCGTGTAGTTCTTCTTTTTTAGGTAGATCAGACCTAAATAGTTATGAGCTCGTGCATATTCCCGGTTTGTTTTAATAACATCTTTAAAGTCATTGATTTTTTCTTGGTAGTTTTTCGCGTCGGTATAAATATCGCCAAACAAGAAAGGACCAACTGTATAATGTGGATCAACTTCCAGTGCTTCTTTAAACTGTTCGATCGCCTGATCATATTTTCCTAGTTTTAAGTAAATAACACCAAGATTATTAAGAGATTTAATATTCCTGTAATCCTTTTCAATGTTTTCTTTCAGTTTAGTGATTTCATTTTTGGCTTCTGGTTGTGTCAACTTAAGACCAGTCTCAGACCAGCCTGGGGTCGAGTGAAGAATTATTAATCCTGCGGTAACTAGTAATACTTTGCTTGGGTTTTGCATGATGTCCCCTTTGTTGTTAAATAGAATTTGCGCTTCCTTATATTCATAGTCTTATTAGATTTCCTTTAGTTCTCAGCGGATTGGCTGAACGTTTATCCGGGTTGTTTTGGCCTTCCATCATTCCGAGTAATGCATCAGCGTGTTCTAATGCAGACAGGGCAGCCTGTTCTGGAGAAAGGCGCAACACTTCCCGCTTAATAATTATTGCCTGCATTACCATGACTGCAATGGCGTCCCTTCTTGTTAAGTTGTCTTGCATTCTGTTTCCTTTCGAACTTGAAAATGTTAAGCCGATTTATTCATTAGAAGATTTTGGGTCGATACAACAAGTGGTTACTTGTCCTTGGAACTTTGGTGATCTCGATATCGTCAAAGAGGGTGGGCAGGTCCATCATCTCTAAGGTCGATTTAATTTTGTTGTTGATCCCAATTACCTTAAAAGATGTATTCATTTCTTCACTCACCCTTATACTTTCAACAAGTAATGCAACTGCAGTTGAGTCAATTTTTTCTACCCGGGTAAGATCAATGATTACATTCTTCTTTAATTCTTTTAATGCAGCCATAATCCTTTCCCTTAATTCTTGATTACGGTAACTCCCGAACTCTCCCTCCATCCGAAAAACGATGGTATGGCCATTTAATGTTGTTTCCCTGTAAGACAATTTTTCAAAATTAATCATGGATAATCTCCTTTCTTTAAGAGCAAGAAGTGCGGTTTTCTTTTCTATACCCTTACAGTTCGAGATCTCGATGGATCTGGATTTTTACTTGTAACGATGAGGTTAATTGCGGGTTTTAAGTCTAAATGCGGGGATATGCTAAATATAGAAGGAGGTTGACTTTGTTCGAGAATATTGCTCTCTCGAACCAAGATGCCTTAAAAATAAAATAGCCCCCGAGCATAGTTATCTCGGGGGCTACATTACAATCTAGGAAAAAAACTAAGATTTAGTGGTTGACGATTTTTAGAACCTTTTTTTCATCCCATCCAAAATTTTCCACCCCAACATTTATGGCGGCAACAAGAACGTCGGGCAACTCATTTGAATCGCCATCATTATTGAGTTGCCTGATTTTGCTAATCAGTTCATTTTCGTCAAGGGACAGAAAGGGTTTCTCAATCTCAGAGAAAGATACTTTATGATCCCGGGATGGTGAAGGTTGTACGATAAACTTGAATCGTCTTTCACCATTATTCCCGAGAGTTGCATAATCATAAAGCTTATAACCAAGCGGAAACTCCCAGGCGAACTCGTTTCTGAAAAATGCCAGTAGTTTCTTGTTTAGTTCATCCAGTAGTTTCCATTTAGCGTCATATTCCCTAATTTTTTGCCTGTTGGTTTTATTTCCATCGGGATAGAAATATGCAGTCCCGAATTCGAATGTGTAGGGAGCAGAAGATAAAATATTAATGAACATTTTCCAGGTTTTTGTTTCACTGCTCCTGAAACCCAGTTGGCTGTATTTGTATTCAACAGGTTTTCTTTTAGGAAGCTCGATAAGAATAGTCGAGTCATTTTCAAAGCTTATTTTTAACCGGGAGACCTTGTCTTCCAGTTTTCGAACAGTTTCCGGTGAAAACTTTATATCAGAACCTTGTTGCGAGTTAAAAGAGTTGGTGTCCTGTAAGTTTTCTATGGAAACAATATTCCTCAGTACTTCTATATTTTTGGATATTAGATTGGCCAGATCACTGCGATCGAAATTTGGGTCAGAAAAAACTTTCATTATGTAATTCCCCAATAAAGATTCAACTTTATAGAGCGGACCTATCCTGCTCTATGTGTTTGACTACCTGGGTGAATTACAGGGACTTGGGTGGGGGACTTGTCGCGCTTGTGATGTGGGAAGAATAATTATCGAGAAAAGCTGCCAACTCACTTCCATTTCTGCCTGTAGCATCTACATGTAGACTGTTAGAGTGAAGATATGTTGGGCTTGTCGGAGGATCAAAGCTTGCCTGGCCTCTGGTCTGGCCTCTGGTCTGGATCATATCACTGGAGTACCCGAGACTGGAGGAAAGCCATCGGACAAACTTCTCAAAAGTTTTAAAAATCAGGGGTTCTTTTATAGTTTTCCGGACGGGTTCTAATACTGCTGCCTTAACTTCATAGGAAACGGATGGATTTTCCGGAGCAAATACATCTTCCTTATTTGGAAGAGTAACATGAGCGATTACCTGTTCAGGGGTGTAATTGAAGGGCAATGTGCTCATCGCAGGCTTCTGGTTAGCCTTTTCTAGGAAGGAAGCAATTATGTAACCATCCTGCCGACATTTAACTTTCAATTTTTTTCCAGGATAAATTAGGTCCGGATTATCAAGGCCATTGATCGATGCCAACTTTTTAACGTCAGCATTGCACTGTTTAGCAATTTGCCAGAGGCTTTCATTCTTCTGAACAGTATGGATTATATGATTGGATGGCTTATAAGTAAGGCTGCCTTGAAAAACCTCCATTCTTGAATTGGCGAAAGAAAACTCGGTGATGAACAGGGGCATCAAGAGGAAAGTCAAAAACGTTCTGATTGAGATTGCTTTCATTTAATCAAAACCATATTTAATAAATAAAACTTCTATTTAAAGTACAATTTTTTTTTGAATTTTTCTACTGAAATAGGACTCAAATAAAATTAAATTTGATTAATCTTGTTCGAGAAGTATTTTGAGGCTTATTATAAGTGCTTAGGAAAGAAATGCTTTTAGTTTGAACACCAACCAGTCTCATCCATAACTTTAGTAAAAAATATGAGGTGGTTTTTGATATCCATCTCAGGCTACATCTTTTTCAACCCTGTATTCGGTTTTAATAATAAATTAGGTTGAAGCTACGCTTCTACAAAAACCCTATAAATAATCTTGAGGTTGTACAACCCCATTGTAAAAAAATCCCTTACTTAATGGTATGTTAGGGGGGAGGGTACTATGGGGTTGTACACCTCATTCCTATCTATGCTCTAGTGAACACAGCATAAATGACACCTACAGCGGCGAGACCAACTAAACCCTGGGCGCCTAGTGTTGCTACAATGCCTGTTAGATTACCGATAATATCCCCGCCCACAAACGGCACAGCTTTACCAAAAATAACTTGCAGAACTATTCCAAGTGCGAGCAAGGCTACACCGGCTTCAGTTAACTTTTTTACATACCCTATTATTTGGTCAAACATATTTTTTTCTCCTAAAAGAGATGTGTGGTTAGGGAGCCAATTGAAGGGAGAGTTTTGTGGATAACATGGTATGAAAAGGGAAGCACCTTCAATAGACCTCCGCGAAGCTACTACGTGAATATACTACCAAATCAAATAACATAAATCAATAGCTTATAATTTAAAAATTTATACACTAGACAATCTATGTATGTTAAACAAAATATACCCTCATAACCACTTCTTCGATGTTCACTGAGGGTATAAAAAAATTATGCTGATAGGTTTTGATTTTCTTCCAGAGTAAATCTTAGGCAAGACTTAGACATATAGGTTAATGTGATCCTTCAATATTTCTAGTGAGGATATTATGTTAGAAATCCCTGCCATTTTGCTAACTTGTGTAGCCATATTTGGTTATATAAATTACCGCTACCTAAAACTTCCATTGACCGTAGGCTTAGCAATAATAGCTTTGCTAAGCACAATGTTGATAACGCTTATTGATAATGTTGCGCCACACTTAGGCGTTTTAAGTGTATTAAGACATTTGTTAGAAAATATTGATTTTAATAGAACTCTAATGGAAGGGATGTTGTGTTTTTTGTTGTTTGCGGGGGCTTTGCATATAAACTTTGATGACTTATTGAAATCTAAATTCCATGTAAGTGCTCTAGCTAGTTTTGGTGTTCTAATATCAACTTTAATTAATGGGTTCGGCTTTTATTTATTAACACAATTTTTTGGATTTAATTTAAATATCATTACTTGTTTTCTTTTTGGTGTAATTGTGTCACCGACAGACCCTGTTGCAGTTATGTCAGTTTTGAAACGCATAAAAATACCTACCCGACTTAAAACAACTATAGCAGGGGAAAGTTTATTTAATGATGGTTTTGTCGTTGTTCTATATTCAATTCTAGTAACAATAATATTTGGAGAATCGACAAATCAACAAGAGTCAATGAATGTAGTAAAAGTTATCAGTATATTTATGCGGGAAGCTGTTGGCGGAGCTATTTTAGGTTTGATTGCAGGTTATTTGGCATTTATTTTATTAAAGAAAATTGATGATTATATTATTGAAATTATAACAACTCTTGCGCTCGTAACGGGTGCTTACAGCTTATCATCACAACTTCATATCTCTGGACCTATTGCAATGGTTGTTTCGGGTATTTTTATTGGGAATACTGGTTTACAACTTGCTATGAGCGAATCAACAAGAGAACATGTTACTAGTTTTTGGCACCTAATTGATGAAATATTAAATGCAGTTCTTTTCGTATTAATTGGTTTTGAGATCATAATGTTGTCAAATGTAAAGGAGGTTATCTTAATTAGTTTGTTTTCTATTTTAGTTTCATTATGTGGTCGCTGGTTAGCAGTTTTCATTCCAACAAAATGTTTAAATATTTTTGATAAAAAAGATAAAGGTACTGTTACCATATTGACTTGGGCGGGGCTTAGGGGCGGCATTTCCGTTGCTTTAGCACTTGCATTGCCAACAAATATTGATAAACCAATTATTTTAACAGCTACTTATGCTGTGGTCCTTTTTACAATAATAATTCAAGGGTTATCAATCGAATATTTAATTAAGTATGTATATAAAGAAAGGCAAGGCTCTTAATAGTGGACAATTCTTCAGCCCCAAGGCTTTCCAAAACTACAGATTCCCAAGCTAAGTCCATCCGCTCCTCAAAAATATTATTAGGAATCTTTTTTATTGCACTGGCTATACGCCTATGGGGGGTTACCAATCCTCTATTAGATTTTCATGCCTGGCGACAGACCTTGACCGCCACAATTGCTTATAATTTTTATGCCGATGGAATGAACTTTGTCACTCCCAGGCTAAACATGATAGGTTCAATATTTCATTTTGAATTTCCTCTTTATACCTACCTCGTTGCACTTTTATATAAAATTTTTGGTTTTGATGAAATTTTAGGCCGTCTAGTAGCAATTGCCTTTAGCATGGGCTCGATCTGGTTTCTTTATCTTTTAGGAAAACGCTATTTCGACGAAACTTCCGCCCTTGTGGCTTGTGGACTTTTTGCTGTACTCCCTTTCAGTGTTTATTACTCGCGTACCTTCATGCCCGAGTCAGCCATGCTTTTCTTCTCCATTTCAATGATATATATGTTTGCCCGTTGGCTCGATACCAGAAAATGGAGCCACTTTATTCTAGCTTCCCTCTTCTCAACACTCGCCTTTTTGGTTAAACTCCCGACTCTCTATATGGGAGCACCCCTTCTATTCTTAGCCTGGAATAAATTTCGAGGAAAAATTTTCTACCAGCCCTTATTGTATGTATTTGTAATGGCAATCCTGATTCCCCCTGCTCTCTGGTACAGCTACATTGCCAGACTCCAGTTTGAAACCTATGGGGGCTCCAACGTTTGGTTGGATATGCTCAACGATTATGAAGTTCTCTTTACCCTCAGATATTGGAAACTTATTTTTGTGACCCGACTTGTCGAAAAAATGTTCGCTTTCACCGTTTTTCCTTTTGTAGTATTAGGGATGAGAACATACACCTCGAACAAGGAAAACCATGTCCTTCATATTTGGTTCTTTTCCATCTGTTTGTATTTTGTAATTGCTGCCAAATATAATTTTATTCACGAATACTATCAAGTACCGATTATTCCAGTTGGATGCCTATTTGCAGGAAAATTTATAGCGGACTTTTATCGAAAGAATACTTCAGGGGATGGCTACAAAAGTGGAAAGCTCTGGCTCGTAACACTCATGATTATCTTTATTCCCATTCATTCTATTTACAAACTTAATGGTAGATTAGATTACAATGACACCTGGTTAGAAATAAGTGCTGCAGTTCAACAGAAAACAGTAAGAACAGATCGCCTAATTGTGGGAGAGCCGGTTTCAAATCCTAGGATTTTCTATTACAGCCAAAGAAAAGGGTGGGGACACTCAATACTTGATAAAATAACGCTCTCACGTTTGGAAGATCTCATTAAAAAGGGCGCCACCCACTACGTTATGGCAGTTGCCAAACCCCAAAAAGTCTACCCTGAACTGCACTCTTTCCTGAAATCAAACTACCAACTTATACTTCAGGAAGAACATGTCACTATTTTTAAATTAAGTAAGAATTGAAATACAAATCTATGGCAACTGCTAAGATATTTTTAAGGGCAATTATAACCTACGCTGGGTTCTAATAATGGGAGTGGGGTATCAATCAAGTTTAAGGCATACTAACTCCCCATATTTAACCGCTGATGCAAACCTTCAAATATTTCCCGCATAATTCCTTCCATATTATACTGGTAATTCCAATCAGGATAGTCTGCTTTAAATCGGCTCACATCACTGACCCACCAAATGTGATCTCCAAAGCGGTTTTTATCTTCATAATCCCACAAAAGAGTATTACCTGAAATATCTTCACACATCTTGATAGCCTCAAGCATAGAACTATTACTATATCGAC
>Ga0315338_1002449_pt1 | contig 18383 bp, 16 predicted proteins | sample ASW8metaG_FD_204518 | JGI IMG/M metagenome (GOLD analysis project Ga0315338, IMG submission 204518) | Ammonia-oxidizing marine archaeal communities from Monterey Bay, California, United States - ASW #8 | ecosystem: Environmental > Aquatic > Marine > Coastal | place: USA: California | collected... | reverse complement strand
AAAAAAATTTATGAAAACAAATTATTTCAAAATAAATTAAAAGAAAACAAGTTTGATAAAAATATTTATTTTAATTTTGTAAATTTAAACTTTGGCTCTGAAGAAGCTTATTTAGATAACATTAAAAATCAAACTATAATAGAAATAATTTCTAATTATTTTGATAATCAAATTTTTTATTCTCATAATTTAACAAATAAAATTTATAATAAATTAGAAGAAAAAAAGTCTTTTGAAATTTCTAGCATTGATAAAAATTATCAAAGATCAATATTAGCAATTCCAGACGAAAAATTAATTTTAAAATATTTTAACGAAAATAAAAAAAAGTATTTTTTTGGCGAAAGAAGATCTTTCAGTTACATTTTTGTTAATGTGAATTATTTAGAAAAAAAAATTAATGTAAGTGAAGATGATATTCTTGATGCATACAATAATCAGAAGCAAGATTTTTTAATACCTGAAAAAAGGAAAGTAGAACAGCTTTTTTTTGACAATGAAGAAATAGGAAGAAAAATATTAAATTCTATTAATAAAGAAAATGATTTTAAAGAAATTGCCGAAAAGGAAAAGGAAAAAAAAGTTTCTTATATTACTTTAGGTGTAGTAGAAAAAGAACAGCTTTTTGATGAATTTGCTGATGCAGTTTTTAAATTAAAAGAAAATGAATTCACCAAGTTAATCAAAACAAATACAGGTTGGCATATTTTAAAAGTTACAGAAATAATAAAAAGTAAATCAAAAGAACTAAATGAAGTAAAAAATATAATTAAAGAAGATATAGCTTTAAATAAAGCCTATGATGAATTTGATATTATATTAAATGAAGTTGATAATGAGATAGCAAACGGGGCTAATTTAGAAGAAATTTCAAATAAATTAAATTTAGATTTAGTAAATATAAAATTGTTAGAAAAAAAATTATTTTTTGACTCAGAATTAAATAATGAGATTAAAATTAATAATTTTTATAAAGAAGTATATGAAGGAGAGTTGAATTCTGATTTATTTATAGAAGAAATTAAAGATGGTTTTTTTATAGTTAGAGTAGATGAAATTATAAATGACCAATTGAAAACATTTGAAGAATCTTATAATGATGTAATAAAAGATATTAAAGAAGAAAGAATTAATATGAAAGCAAATAATATAATAAAAAAATTTAAGAAAAAATTAGACGAAGGAATGAATTTTATAAAAATTAGTGATTTATTAAAAATGAATAGCAGAAGTACAAAAAAAATTAACAGAGAAGATTTAATTGGCCAGGGATTTTCATTAGAATTTGCAAATAAGATTTTTGAATCAAAAAAAAATACAATTCATGAAAATGAAACAAGTGATAATTATTATATGGTCAAAGTTGCATCTGATAGCGAAGTTAAATTTGATAATGAAAAATTTAATATTGTTGAAAATAGTGTTAATAAAATATATGGAATTGATAATTTCCAACAAATTACAAAAATATTAGAAAATAAATATCCTGTAATGATAAATAAAAAATTACTTAATGAATTTGTTGACAGATTACAATATTAAATAAATTGGAAATTACCCCAAATATAAAGCATTTCTCAAAAAAAATTAAATCAAAAAAATATAATAGATTTTGTTTATGGACTGAGATTTCAGCAGATTTAGAAACACCAATTACGGCATATTTAAAATTAATAAAAAAAAATAAAAATAATTTTTTACTAGAATCTGTGGAAGGAGGATCTAGTAGAGGTAGGTATTCAATTATTGGGATTGAATCTGATAAATTATTGAAATGTAATGAATTAAATAAAAATACACTGAATAATTTAAAAAAAGAAATAAATTTATTAAAAACATTTACCTTTGGAAATCTCCCTTCTATGGTTTCATCTTATGTTGGGTATATGGGTTATGATTTTATTAGATTTTATGAAAATTTACCAAATGAAAAAAAGGATTTTTTAAATATTCCATATGCTTTTTTTATGCGAACTTCTTTGGTAGCAGTTTTTGATAATTTAAGAAATACTATTAGTATCGTTAACACAATTACAAAACCAAATACAAAAATAAGTAAAAATTTAATTTACAAATTATATGAAAATAGTAAAAAAAAAATTAATAGCATAATAAATAATTTAAAAAAACCTTTAAAAATAAAACCAATAAACAAGAAAGTTGCAAAAAAAGAAAAAATTTCTTGTAGCATGACAAAAAATCAATATTACAATGTTGTTGATACGATAAAAAAATATATTAATGCTGGCGATGTCATTCAAACTGTTCCATCATTAAGATTTCAAAAGAAATTTACAGAAACTCCTTTTTCGTTGTACAGATCATTAAGAAAACTTAATCCATCTCCTTTTTTATTTATTTTAAACTTTCAAAATTTCTCTTTAGTTGGTTCTAGTCCTGAAATATTGGTGAGACTTAAAGAAGATAATATAACAATTAGACCAATAGCTGGAACACGTAAAAGAGGCAAAAATGAAATTGAAGATAAAAAATTAGCTAAAGATCTTTTATCCGATCCAAAAGAGATAGCTGAACATTTAATGTTGCTTGATTTAGGAAGAAATGATGTAGGAAGAGTTTCGGTAAAAAATTCTGTAAAAGTTACTGAAAAAATGATTATAGAAAATTATTCTCATGTTATGCATATCGTTTCTAATGTTATTGGTAAACTTAACAAAAAATACCACCCTTTAGATGTTTTGGCTGCTGGTTTTCCTGCTGGGACAGTAACAGGAGCTCCAAAAATCAGAGCAATGGAAATTATTAATGAAGTTGAGAATCTTTCTAGAAGTTTTTACGCTGGTGGTGTTGGATACTTTGCTCATGATGGTTCTATGGATACATGTATAACCCTTAGAACTGGGTTAATAAAAAATAAAATATTATATGTTCAAAGTGGTGGTGGAATAGTAGCAGATAGTAATAAGTTAAATGAATACAATGAGATTATAAATAAAGCAAAAGCTGTTTTAAATGCATCTGATGACGCTGTAAACTTTTAAAAATTTAATATATGTATTTACTCATAGATAATTACGATAGTTTTACTTATAACCTTTACCATTATTTCTTAGAACTAGGTGTTAAAATCGAAGTGTATAGAAATGATAAAATAACTACCAAAGATATATTAAAAAAAAAATATAAAGGAATTGTATTATCGCCAGGACCTTGTACGCCAAATGAAGCAGGAATTTGCTTAGACTTAATAAAAGAAATATCAAAAGTAAATATTCCTACTCTTGGTGTCTGTTTAGGTCATCAAGCAATTGGCCAAGCGTTTGGTGGTAAAATTATAAGAAACAAACCTATGCATGGAAAAGTTAGCAGTATTTACCATTATAAGTCAGATATTTTTAAGAACCTTACTAACCCTTTTAAAGCAACAAGATATCATTCTTTAAGTATTGAGAGAAAAAGTTTGCCTAGTTGTTTAAAGATTACAGCAGAATTAAAAAAGAATGGAATAATAATGGGAATAAAACATAAAAAATTATCTATTTATGGAGTTCAATTTCACCCTGAGTCAATAGCATCACAGCATGGACATGATTTAATTAAAAATTTTTTACAACTATCTAAAAATAAATGAAAACTTTCGATGATTATATAAAATCTATAAAAAATTTATCTGATTTAAATATAGAAGATTCAGAAAATGCTTTTGATCAAATTTTATCGCAAAATATTGAAGAAAATAAGATTGTTGATTTTTTAACTTCTTTATCAAAAAAAGGAGAAAGTGTAGATGAAATATTTGGGGCAGTTAAAAGTATTAAAAAAAAAGCAAAGATTATAAAAGGTTTTAGAAATTCTTTTGATACATGTGGGACTGGAGGAGATGAATCTCAAACATTTAATATTTCAACAATTTGCGCAATTATAACGGCTGCCAGTGGAGTATGTGTAGCTAAACACGGAAATAAAGCTGTTTCATCACTAGCAGGTTCTGCTGATGTTCTTTCAGAATTAGGAATAAATATAAATCTTGAAGAAAAGAAAATAATTGAATGTTTAAAAAAATTAAATTTATGTTTTTTATTTGCACCTAACTTCCATCCAATTTTAAAAAATGTTGCAGATATCAGAAAAAAAATTGGGAAAAGAACAATTTTTAATATTTTAGGTCCTTTATTAAGTCCGGTGGAATGTAAAAAACAAATAATGGGAGTTTATGACGTAAACATATTAGTTAAAGTAGCTGAAGTTTTAAAAAAATTGGAAACTGAGTTTGCTTGGGTTGTTTCAGGAAATAAAGAATATGATGAACTGACTACCACTGGGAAAAATTATATTGTTGAGATAAAAAATAATAAAATAAAAGAATTTGAAATAGATTCTAATGAGTTTGGTTTAAAAAAAAGTAAAAAAGAAGATTTAATTGGAGGAGATAGTAAAAAAAATGCAGAAATAATAAAAGAAATTCTAGATAGTAATTTATTAGGAGCAAAAAAAGATATTGTGCTACTTAACTCTGCATCAGCTTTATATATAAATGGTAAAACAAAAGATATCAAAAGCGGTTTAGAAATAGTAAATGAAACTATAGAATCTGGAAAAGCTTTAAAAAAGCTTGAGGATTTAATTGAATTAACTAATTCTTAATAAAAAATGGAAAATATATTAAAAAAAATTTGTAAAGATAAAAAAATCTTTATAGAAAAAGAAAAGGAAAAAATAAATATTAATTTTTTAATAAAAAATACATCTAAAAAAACTAAGGTAAGAGACTTTAAAAAAGCTTTTGATAAAGTATTAAAAAAAAAAAAAATCCCTGTAATATCTGAAATAAAAAAAAAATCTCCGAGTCAGGGAAAAATCAATAAAGCATTTAGCCCAGTAAAAATAGCAAAAAATTATCAAAAAAATGGGGCAACTTGTTTATCAATTTTAACAGATGAAAAATATTTTGATGGTTCTTTAAATCATTTAAAAGCAGTTAGAAAAGTAACAAGCCTACCTATACTTAGAAAAGATTTTATTATTGATAATTATCAAGTAATTGAATCAAAGAATTCTGGTGTTGATTGTATCTTATTAATAATGGCAGCGCTTGATAAAAATCATGCTAAAGAATTAGAATCAACAGCAAATGAATATGGTTTAAACGTTTTACTTGAGATCCATAATGAAAAAGAATTAGAACAAGCGTTAGATTTAAAAAGTAATTTTATTGGAATAAATAATAGAAATTTAAAAACACTAAAAATAAACATTAATAATACAAAGAAACTTATAAAAAAAATTCCAAAAAATAAATATGTTATATCAGAAAGCGGTATTAAAACTATTGAAGATATGATTAATCTTTGGTCATATGGTATTAAAGGTTTTTTAATTGGTGAAACATTACTTAAAAACCCATCTAAATTAAATGATTTTTTAAATGTCAAAACAAACTAAAAAAAATGTAAAAATGATTGATGTTACTAATAAGAAAGTAACTAAAAGAACAGCGATAGCTGAAGCTTTTATCAATTTAAATACTGTTACTAAAGAAAAAATATATAAAGATAGAATAATTAAAGGCGATGTCATTTCAGTTGCAAAAACTGCAGGTATATTAGCAGCTAAGAAAACTTCAGATATAATACCGCTTTGTCACCAAATACCTTTAAACTCAGTTGAAATAGAAATAATAAATAAACCAAAAGGGTTGCAAATACTTTCAAAGTGTAATAGTGCTTCTAAAACAGGCGTTGAAATGGAGGCATTGTTATCAGTTTCTATTACCGCATTAACTATTTATGATATGTGCAAGTCTATAGATAAATCCATAGAAATTACAAAGATTCGCTTATTATCTAAAAAAGGCGGTAAATCAGGTAATTATAAAAGATAATTCTTACTTGAAGTGTACTACTTTTGTTCCTATAATATATTATATGCTTACAAAACAACAAAATAAATTATATAACTTCTTAAAAGTTAAAATACAAAAAACTAATATTAGCCCTTCTTTTGAAGAAATGAAAATTGCAATGGGCCTAAAATCCAAATCAGGTATACAAAGGCTTATAGATGGGTTAGTTGAAAGAGGGTTTATTGAAAAAAAAGATAATAAAAAAAGAGCTATTAATATAGTAAAAAATTTAACTTCTAAAAAAAATAATGATTTAATTAGCCTTCCATTATTAGGTAACATTGCTGCCGGAAATCCAATAGAAGCAATAGAAAAAACTAATGAAAAAATTCAAATACCGAGAAATCTAGTATCTGTTAATAAAAAAAATTATATTTTAAAAGTCGATGGAGATTCAATGATTAATAAAGGAATAGTAGATGGAGATAAGGCTATTATTGAATACTGCAATGATGCAGAAAATGGCAATATTGTAGTTGCACTTATCAATGATAACGAAGTAACTCTAAAGAAATTAAAAAAAGATAAAGATAAAATATACTTAATACCAGCAAATGATAATTATAAAATTCAATCTTTTAATTCCAATGAAATAAGAATTCAAGGAAAATTAAAAGGAATTATCAGAAGTTATTAAATTTTTTCTTAAATAATTCAAATATTCATGTATAAATAGGATTTCTTAAAAAAAATCTAGACTATGAAAACTGTAACAAGATTTGCACCCTCACCTACTGGAAATCTTCATATTGGAAGCGCTAGAACCGCTTTATTTAATTGGTTATTTGCAAAAAATACAAAAGGAAAATTTTTATTAAGAATTGAAGATACTGATAAAGCTAGATCTACTAAAGAATCAATAAACAAAATTCTTGATGGGTTAAAATGGCTTAATCTTAAATGGGACGGTGAAATTGTATATCAATCTAAAAGTCAAAAAAGACATAAAGAGATAGCAGAAAAACTTCTAGCAAAAGGTTTAGCGTACAAATGTTTCTGCTCTGAAGAAGACTTAAATAAAATGCGAGAGGAAGCAAAAATATTAAAAAAACCTTTCCGTTACAATGGAATGTGGAGAGAAAAAAACTCCAAAGATGCTCCTCAAAATATTAAACCGGTAATTAGAATAAAATCTCCGATAAAAGGTGAAACTGTAATAGAGGATATAATTCAAGGCACAATAAGAGTTTCAAATGAAGAAATAGATGATTTTATTATTTTGCGTTCAGATGGAACACCAACTTATATGTTGTCAGTTGTAGTAGATGATTATGATATGAATGTTACTCACATTGTAAGAGGTCATGATCACTTAACAAATACATTTCGACAAAATGTAATTTATGAAGCAATGAAATGGAACAAGCCAACTACAGCACATATACCTCTTATACATGGTTCAGATGGAAGTAAAATGTCAAAAAGACACGGCGCGATTGATCTTGAGGAATATAAAATAAAAGGTATATTACCTGACGCATTAATTAATTACATGTTACGTCTTGGCTGGAGCCATGGTGATGATGAAATTATATCATTAGAAAATGCGATTAAATGGTTTCGTTTAGAAAAAATAGGTAAATCACCAGCAAAATTTGATAATGAGAAACTAATAAGTGTAAATAGTCATTATATTAAAGAATTAAATAATGATGAAATAATTAAATTTCTTAAATCTTATTATGCTTCAAAATATAAAATTAAAATTGATGAAATTTCGATAAAAAGATTAAATTTAGGTTTAAATGATATTAAATCGCGTTCCCGTGATATGAACCAATTGGCTGAAATGTCTTTGTTTTATTGTAGTAAATTTCCATTATCTACTTCTAGAAAAGCACAAAAATACATAAATAAAGTAGATAAAACAATATTTAAAGATTTAATAGTTGTATTAGAAAATATAGAAAATGACTTTAAAAAACAAAAAATTGAAGAAATAATGTCTAAATTTCTTACAGAAAAAGGTTTAAAACTATCAGATATTATCCAATATATAAGGGCAATGATTACCGGTTTAGATGTTAGTCCTAGAATATATGATATAATGGAAATCCTTGGTTTTAAAGAAATAAAAAAAAGAATAAAGAATTTTATAAATGGATAAAAAAGTTAATAAAAAAATACAAATTGCCTTACCAAGCAATAAAAAAATTAATTTACCTGTGATTGAATCTACAATAGGTCCAGATGTTATTGATGTAAGAAATTTATATAAAGAAATTGGGTACTTTACTTTTGATCCAGGTTTTCAGTCAACTGGAAGTTGTGAATCAAAAATTACTTTTATCGATGGTTCTAAAGGTGTTTTATTGCACAGAGGATATACCATAGAAGAACTTGCAAAACATGCAGATTTTATGGAAGTCTCTTATTTACTCTTACATGGTGAATTGCCTAATATTAAACAAAAAGAAAAGTTCGAAAATAGTATCAAATATCACACAATGTTACATGAGCAAATGAAAACTTTTATACAAGGTTTTAGAAGAGATGCTCACCCAATGGCAGTAATGGTTGGAACGGTGGGAGCATTATCTGCTTTCTATAGGGACAGTGAAGATTTTTCAAACCCTAGACAAAGATTAATTTCGACACATAGAATACTTGCTAAGATGCCAACAATAGCTGCGTGGGCTTATAAATATTCTCTAGGACAACCTGTAATTTATCCAAGTAATAATTTAACTTACGCTGAAAATTTTATGAGAATGACTTTTGCAACGCCTTGTGAAGACTATGTTTCTAATCCAATAATTACAAAAGCAATGAATCAATTATTAATTTTACATGCAGATCATGAGCAAAATGCTTCAACCTCTACGGTAAGATTAGCTGGTTCATCTGGAGCAAACCCTTTTGCTTGTATATCCGCTGGAATTGCTTCTTTATGGGGACCAGCACATGGTGGTGCTAATGAAGCAGTAATGAACATGCTTATGAAAATAAAAAAAAATGCAAAAATTAAAGATTTTATTAAACGTGCAAAAGATACTAATGATCCATTCAAGCTAATGGGATTTGGTCATAGAGTTTATAAAAATTATGATCCAAGAGCAGCAGTTATGAGAGAAGCTTGTCATAATGTTTTAGATGAATTAGGTAGAAAAAACAATCCTTATTTAGCAATAGCGCTTGATTTAGAAGATGCAGCTTTAAATGATGATTATTTTATAAAGAAAAAATTATATCCTAATGTTGATTTTTACTCGGGTATTTTGCTCTGGGCACTTGGTTTTCCACTTTCCATGTATACTTCGGTATTTTCTGTTGCAAGAACAGTTGGATGGGTAGCTCATTGGAAAGAAATGATTGAAGAACCAACAAGAAAAATATCTAGACCTAGACAATTGTATACTGGATACAAACAAAGAAAATATATAGAATTAGATAAAAGAGATGGTAAAAAATCAATTCTTAAATCAATTTCTTCAATAATAAAAACTGGCCTTAAGAATCGTCGCTAATTATTTCATTTACAGCATTAATACTTGGTAATTTATTATTAGTTTTTAATTTCAATAGAGCATTTTTAGTAAGAATAATTTGTTTTTGCGCATAAGAAGTATTATTAAGTAATTTCATTAATTCATTAGCAATTAAATCTGGACGACATTTAAATTGAAGAAATTCAGGAATAATATATTTTTTTTCCAATATATTTAAAAGATTAGCATGTTTAATTTTAACAAAAATCTTTGCTATCAAATAAGAAAAAAAATTCAGTTTATAAATAACAATTGTAGGAATATTAAAATAGCTTAATTCCACGGCAACTGTTCCAGATGTAGATATTGCAGCATTGCTAATTTTAAAAGCATCATACTTATCAGTTTCATCTACAAGAGAATATGAAAAATCAAATTTATATTTATTAAAGTATTTTTTTAGCTGGGGTAAAATATAAATTAATACATGTATATCAAAACTTGAACGATTTCTAATTAAATTAATTGTATCTATTAATACAGGTATACTTTTTTTTATTTCTAATAACCTACTTCCAGGAAGAAAAGATATAATTTTACATCCTTTTTTAATTTTATATTTAATGTATAAATTCTTTTTATTATTTTTTTTATCTTTTCTTATTTCATAAATAGGATGCCCAACAAATTTTGTCTTTAAATTATATTTTGTAAAATATTTATTTTCGAAAGGTAAAATTGTAAGAAGCTTATCAATATAATTAGATAAATATTTTGCTCTTCCACTTCTCCAAGCCCAAACCGTAGGCGCTACGTAATGAATTTTTTTTGTAAAAGGTGTTTTATTTGAAATTCTTTTTAAAATTCTAAAATTAAAATCTGGACTATCAATAGTAACTAATACATTCGGTTTAATTTTTAATAAATCTTTTTCTGTTCTTTTAAGTAAGTAAAAAACCTTATATATTTTGGGTATAATCTCAAAAATACCAAAAATTGATAATTCTTTAATTGAAAATAAACTCTTAGTTAATCCAGAATTAATCATTTTAGGTCCACCAATACCAAAAATTTGAATTCTTCTTTTTTTTACTTTTTTTAATGATTTAATCAAGCTAGAACCAATAACATCACCTGATGGTTCTGTAGCAATTAGATATACTTTTATACTTTTTTTTATACTACTCATATTTAAAACTTATATTGTTGCTACCTGGTTTATGAATATCTATAGATAAAAGGATTTTTTTACTTCTTTTTAAATAATTAAGTGTCTTTTTTTTGTCCATTATAACTGTAGAATTAGCATTAAGAATTATATATTTAATATTTGTTTTTACTAATTTTTTTATTGTATTAAGTCCAAATGTTGGTAAATCTACACGTGTATCTTGATGTAATTTTTTAATTTTAATAAATATATAACTGTTTTTACTATATTTTTTGCTCATTGATCTATTAATTAAATTATTTGTCCCTTTTCTATCTTCTTTTAAAAGAATTTTATCCTTTGATGCAATTATACTTTGACCAAGATCTTTAGTTGTCCAATGAATGGTTTTTTTTAGCAATTTATTAATTATTTTAAGATCATTTTTAGGTATTTTTTTTGCTCCATAAACGCCTCTTTTTAGAAAAAAACTCTGCGTTATATCTGAAAGTCCTATTACTTTAAATCCTTCATTTTCAAAAATATTAACTACATTTCTTAAAATAACATCGTCAGTTTTTTTAAAAAAAATGAATTTGAAAACTTTAAATAATGTCCATAAATCTGGCTTTAAATCAGATAAACCTGGCCTATCTAGAGCTCCTAAAAAAATAATTTTTTTTATGTTATTTTCTTTTAAAATTTTAATTGCTGTTAATCCCTGACCCATTCTTAATGAATAAGATTTAAAGTTCTTATACAATGTAATATTGGAAAAACCCTTTATAGATAAAACGATAAACTTAGAATTTAGCTTTTTTAAGTAAGTAGCTATTTTAAAAGGTAAGTTTCCAGAACCTGCAATAATAGCAATATTGTCAAACATTATTTTTTTGTTTTGGTTGGCATATCGCTCTAGACGATGATTTATTCTTTATAAATCTAACTATATCCATAACAACTTTATTTTTTTTATAAATTTTTACAGCATCTTTTAATCTTTCAAAAGCAGTTCCTTCAATAGAAAAAATTAATCTAAATGCCGTTCTTAAGTCGTGTATTTGTTTTCTATTAAAACCTCTTCTTTTAAGGCCAATAATATTTAATCCTGATAAATGCGCCCTGTTACCCATAACAGAGCCGTATGGTATAACGTCATTTTCTACTCCTGACATACCTCCAATCATTGCATGTTTTCCAATTCTTACATATTGATGTACAGCAGACAAACCTCCAATTATTGCAAAATCATCTATTTTAACATGTCCTGCAAGAGTTGCATTGTTTGCCATTATAACGTCATTTCCCAGAGTACAATCGTGCGCAACATGTGAGCCAACCATTAAAAGACAATTATTACCAATTTTTGTTATTGATCCTCCACCTTTTGTACCTGGATTTATCGTAACATGTTCACGGATTGTATTTTTCTTTCCAATAATTAATTTTGTTTTTTCTCCATGATATTTTAGGTCTTGTGGAATTGTACCTATTGAGGCAAAAGGAAATATTTCAGTACCTTCGTCTATAATAGTATGTCCTTGAATATTAACTTGAGAATGAATTTTAACATTATTTTTAATTTGAACATTGGGCCCAATAATGGAATATGCTCCTATAGAAACATTTTTGCCCAGTTTAATCTTTTTATCTATGATAGCTGTTTTATGAATAGTATTTTTCATCCAATTGAAAAATAAATATAGGAAGAAAAAAAATCAATTAACTGATTGTTACAAATTGCTACTTTACAATCATGGCTGAGTAAACTGCATTTGCTACTTTAGTATTATTAACTTTTGCCTCGCCAGAGAATTTCCAAACTAAACCTCTATGTTGTTTTTTTTTTACATATAAAAAAAGTGTAGAATTTGGAGTAACAGGTTTTCTAAATTTTGCATTTTCTAAACTCATAAAATAAACTAGTTTATCATTTGAAGTCATTTTTAAAGAATACATAACTAAAACAGATGCTGTTTGTGCAAGTGCTTCAATAATAAATACACCAGGCATAATAGGTTTTTTAGGAAAATGTCCTTTAAAATAATGAGCGTTATTTTTTATTTTTTTTACACCAATAGCATTTTCAAATGGTTTAATTATTTTTACTTTATCAACTAGAAGCATTGGTTCACGGTGAGGGATCAATTTTTTTATTTCTTTTACAGATAAATCTTTATTTACCATTTTTTTTTTTTTATTAATTTTTTTAAAACAATTGTTTGCCTATGCCAATCTTTAATAGGTACTGAAGGGACTCCCCCAACAGTCATGCCATCTTCTATATTTTTCATCACTCCAGATTTAGCAGCTATTCTTACATTATTACCTATTTTTAAATGTCCAGCTATACCTACTTGTCCACCAATTATTACATTATTACCAATTTGCGTACTTCCTGATACACCTGATTGTGCTACAAGAATACAATTCTTTCCTAAAACAGCATTATGCCCTATTTGAACTAAGTTATCTAATTTTGTACCTTCTCCAATTACTGTATCAGGACCCGTTCCTCGGTCTATACTACAATTAGATCCAATTTCTACGTTATCTTTTATTAAAACTCTTCCAAGTTGAGGCATTTTTAAACTAATATTTTCATTTTGTGCGAATCCAAAACCATCTTGTCCAATTCTAACACCATTATGAATTTTAACATTTGACCCAATAATAGAATAAGCAATAGTACAATTTGGCCCTATTACAGTGTTATCGCCAATTACTACCCCTGATAAAATTACAGTATTTGCACCAATTAAACATTTTGAACCAATAACTACATCGCTAGAAACAACAGCTCCTGGCGCAATTTGAACTGTATCATCATATTTTACGCTGGTTTCTACGTGAGCTTTAGGATGTATTCCAGCAGCAGTAATATCTTTTATTGGATAGAATGCATTTGCAACGATTGCAAAAGAATGATAAGGATTATCACTAACAAGATGGATCATATTTTTTGGTGCGATATTTATAAAATCTTTTATAAAAAAACAAGCGCCTGCTTTAGATTTTTTAAATTGATCGATGTAATTTTTATTATCTAAAAAACTAATATTGTCTTTAGAAGCTAAATCTAAAGATGAAATATCTAAAAAAATTCTATTTTTATCTGCAGATTTAGGTAAAGTAATTTTTGTAATCTTTGATATTTGTTCTAAAGTAAGTTTCTTACTTCTTGGAAAAAATTTCGGATCTGCCATAAATAAAATTAAGGAGCAACATTGACTTTAACGGTGCTCAAATTTTTATTTAATTCATCTACAACTTTTTTAGTTATATCTATTGAAGTATCACCTAAAATAAGAGCTGATTTTCTAAAAACAGCAGTAATATTTTCAGTATCAATAATTTGTTGTACAATTTTTTCGACTTCATCTTCGATTTGATTAACAGCTTCTTTTTCTGCTTTAGCTATTGCTTTACGTTTATTTTGACTATTTTTATTAAATTCAATAACTTTCTTCTCAAAAGTGTTTTTTCTATCTGAAAAAGCTTCTGGTGTTAAAGTTGCTTTTTGTCTAAGTAGTTCTTCTTCTTTTTTCCCCAGTTCCTTTTGTTTTTTTTGATCTTCTTCAGTATATTTTTTTGCAACAGCATTTAATTGATCTTTCATACTAATGGCTGCTTTTGAATCTTTTAATAACTGAACAACATTTAATGTTGCAATTTTACTTTGGGAATATGCTGAAGTTGTAAAAAAAATAAAAAGTATAAAAGTTAGTATATATTTAAAGTTTTTCATAATTAAAATCCTGCTCCAAAATTAAATTTAAAAAATTGTGTTCTATCATATTCTTCCTTCATAATCGCATGGGCAAAATCTAGCCTCACAGGACCAAAAGGAGATTTCCATTGTATACCAAAACCAACTGAAATTCTAGGGGTAGAATCATCTTTTATTTTTTGACCTCCATTTTCATCAATCTCTGATACAGCGCCTGCTATTCCAAAAAAAGCACCACTAATTCCTAACTGTGATGAAACGCCAGGAATTGGAACTTTTAACTCAGTTCTAACTGTATACATCATGTTACCGCCCAAAGCATCTTTATTTGGAGAAGATGTGTCTCTTGGTCCGATACCAGCTGTTTCAAAACCAGGAAAAGAATCAGCTCCTAAGAAGTATCTATCTTTAAGTTTTACATCATCATCATTATAACCAATTATATAACCGCCTTTTAGATGAGTTGATATAACATAGTCGTCACCAATAGAATAAAAAAAACTGTGTTTAATATCAGTTTTAAAAAAACTTACTGTTCCTCCTAAGCCGGCTAATTTATTTGATAAATTCCATTCAGTTCCTTTAGTTGGATTAAATCTATCATTTATTCCAAAAAAAGATAATCTATGAGATATTGCTGAAGTAGTATATTCACCTTGTTGATTAGTTATAAAATCTGAAGCTCCTGTTTTAATACCTTCAATTGTTTCATCTTTGTAAGAATAATTCCATGAGTGTCTACTCTTTTCAGTTATCATATAACCTAATCTAAAACCAGCGCCCGTCGTATCATTATCAAAAGAACTTTCATCAGCATACGTTGTTTTAGTTTTAAAAACATCTAACCCTAATGCCATATTTTTTCCATAAAAATAAGGTTCAGTGAATCCAAAATCTAATTGAGTAGCTCTTTCTGCAAGTGTAAATTTGGCCCTCAAATCTTGTCCCTTTCCTAAAAAATTTTTTTCTTCAATTCCAACGTTAGCTAAAGCACCATTTGAAGAAGAGAACCCTCCACCAACTGAGAATTGTCCTGTTTGTTTTTCTTTTACATTAAAAACAACATCAGTTCTATCCTTTTTCTTTGTTTGCTTACTCTCAGATTGTACAGTTTCAAAAAAACCAAGGTTTCTAATTCTTTGTTCTGACCTTTTTAATTTTTCATTACTAAAAGCATCACCTTCATTAAACTTCATTTCTCTTCTTAACACTCGATCTCTAGTTCTATTATTTCCTTTTACATTTATTCTTCTTACATATATTTTTTTTGCTTTATCTATAACAATTGTAATATCAATTTCTTTTGTTTCTTTATTTCTAATTATGTTTGGTCTAACTTCTAAAAAAGCAAATCCAAAATTACCACCAAATTCTTTTATTTTTTTAACAACTTCATCTAATTTATTAATATTATAATTTTTACCTTCAATTGATTTTGTTAATTTTTTAATATCTTCATTTTTTAATTCCTCAAAATTTTTATTATCAATATTTAATTTACCAAATTTATATTTTTCACCTTCCTCAATACTATAGGTAATAAAAAAACCAGATTTATCTTTTGTTAATTCAGCAACTGCGGATATTATTTTAAAATCTGCAAAACCTTCTTGTAAATAATATCTTCTAAGTAAATCTTTATCATAATTTATTCTATCTGGATCATAAATATCTCCTGCTGATAATAATCTCCATACTTTTGATTCTTTTGTAGAAACTATGCCTTTCAGCCTTTTATCTGAAAAAACTTTATTTCCTAAAAATTTAATACCTTTAATTTTTGTCTTATCACTTTCATTTATTCTAATTGTTATATCAATTCTATTTTGTGACAATTTTGAAATACTTGTTTTTATTTTTGCTGAAAAATATCCTGATCTTTTATATAAATCTCGAATGGTATTTACAGCGTCTTGTAAATCTTTTTTTTGATAAACATTTCTAGATTTTAACTTAATTTCTTTTTTTATTGCATCATCTTTTATTCCTTTATTTCCTATTAAATCAATATTATTAACCATCGGATTTTCTTTTATTAAAACAATTAAATTATTATTTGTAACTCTGAATTTTATATCTGCAAATAAACCTAATTTATACATTTCTTTTAGTTTTTTATTCAAGATTTGATAATTAATTTTGTCTCCGGAATTTAAATTTAGATAAGACAATACTGTTTCCGTATCAATTCTTTGATTATTTTTTACAATTATATCCTTAAGTACAATATTTCTTTCTGTATTAGCTAAAGAAATCTTATAATTTGATAATGTGAATAACAGGATTAATATCAAAAATATACTAAGTCTTGAATTCATTTTATTAATTGTATTAAAACTTAAACAAATTTATTATATCATTATAGGTTAAAAGTACAGCCAATGTAATAATAATGGCAAATCCAATCTTAAATATTTTTTCTTGAATATTTTTTTCAATAGGTTTTCCTATAAATATTTCTATTACATAAAGAACTAAATGACCGCCATCTAGCATTGGTATAGGAAAAAGATTTATTAAACCAATACTTATAGATAATAATATAATTAAATTAGCAAAAGATAGGAGGCCTTGTTCAAGCATTTTACCTGAAAAATGTGCAATTTTAACTGGCCCTCCCAAATCATCAATTGAACCCTTACCAATAATCATTTGATGAAGGGCCTTTAAAGTGAGAGAACAAATTTGATAAGTTGATTGAGTTCCTAAGTACAAAGATTCAAGAAAATGATGTTTTTTAATTATAGGTTCGTAGGAACTAATACCAATTCTTGCAATTTTTCTTTCCTGACCATAAAAATCTTCAGTGACAAAAATTGGGCTAATATCTTTATTAAATATTTCATTATTTCTTAGTACTTCAAAAGTATAGGTCTTTTTTTTGTATAAATTGATAGCTGTTCCAATGTCGTTAAAACTTTTAATCGTATTATTATCAATTTTAATTATTTCATCATCTTTAATTAAACCAGCAATAAATGCTGGGCTGTTATTTTCTACCGTATTAATAATTGGCGGAAGATATGTTTTTCCAATAAATGAATAAATAAAAGCAAATCCAATAATACCAAAAATAAAATTTGCTAATGGACCAGCTAAAACAATTAAAAATCTTTGATATATTCTTTTACTGCTAAATGCATATTTAGCTAAGTTTGATGGTATTTTTTTTCCTGTAGAAAAATTTTCTTCACCAAACATTTTAACATAACCACCAAAAGGTAGCATGCCTATTTTCCAACGAGTTCCTCTTTTATCTTTCCAACCTAAAATTTCTTTACCAAAGCCAATTGAGAAAGTTTCTACTTTTACTTTATTTAATACAGCAACATAGTAATGCCCAAACTCATGAACAAAAACAATAATTGATAAAACAATTATAAAAGAAGAAAAATAAAAAATTATACTAGTTAAAATTTCCATTTATTCCTATTAATATATTCTTTAGTTAAATTTCTAATTTTTTCATCAGTAGTATAGATATCATTAATACTATTAATTTTATAATTTTTAGACTTTGATAATATTTTTTTTACAATTTTTATAATATCCATAAATTTAATTTTATTTTTTAAAAAAAAATTAACAGCAATCTCGTTTGCAGCGTTAAAAATTAATGGATATGATCCACCTTTTTTTAAAACATAATATGAAAGCTTAATAGAATCTAAAAGATTAATATTAGGTTTTTCAAATGTAAATTTCTTTATTTTAAAAAAATCAATTTTTTTCATATTATAATTCCCACGTGAAGGCCAATTCAATGCGTAAAATATAGGTATTCTCATATCATGATCACTTAAAAGAGCAGTTGTTGAGCCATCTCTAAAATTAACCATGCTATGAATGATGGATTCTGGGTGAACAACTACATTAATTTGATTTAATTTTAAATTAAATAAATAATATGCTTCAATTATTTCAAAAGCTTTATTCATAAGTGTTGCAGAATCTATTGTAATTTTTTTGCCCATTTTCCAATTAGGATGTTTTAAAGCTTTTTTTAAAGTTGCTTTTTTTAATTTATGCAAATTATAATTCCTAAAAGGTCCTCCAGAGGCTGTTAAAGTGATAGATTCAACGTTATTTGGTTTATTAAAATCGCATAATTGAAAAATTGCATTATGTTCAGAATCTAATGGTAATAATTTGCATTTTGATTTTTCTATTTTTTTCATAAAAAAATTACCGGCAGAAACTAAACATTCTTTA
>Ga0315338_1002448_pt1 | contig 18385 bp, 16 predicted proteins | sample ASW8metaG_FD_204518 | JGI IMG/M metagenome (GOLD analysis project Ga0315338, IMG submission 204518) | Ammonia-oxidizing marine archaeal communities from Monterey Bay, California, United States - ASW #8 | ecosystem: Environmental > Aquatic > Marine > Coastal | place: USA: California | collected... | reverse complement strand
AGAAATAGCCATTTCTTTGGATTTATTAAATGAAAATTTTAAAAAAGACATAACATTATTACACTGCGTTTCTTTATATCCTACCCCTTATAAATCAGTTAATTTAAATGTTATAAAAGAACTTAAAAATAAATTCTCCTTGGCAGTAGGCTTTTCAGATCATTCCTTAGGTATTGAGTGTGCGGTAGCTGCAGTGGCTATTGGGGCAGAAGTAATTGAGAAACATGTTACTTTGGATAAAAGTTTAAGTGGACTGGATCATAAGAATTCAATTACGATTGAAGAATTTGAACTATTAGTTAAAAATATTAGGAATGTTGAATTATCTTTAGGCAACCCTAAAAAAATTATTTCAAATGAAGAGAAGGTAATAGCAAAAGTTGCTAGAAAAAGTATTGTAAGTAAGAGAAAAATAAAAATTGGTGAAATTATAACTGAGAAAATGATTTGCTTTAAAAGACCTGGGACGGGTTTCTTGCCGATTGAAAAAGAAAAGGTAATTGGTAAAAGAGCTAAAAGATTAATTAAAAAGGACCGTGTTATTAAAAGAGAAGATATTATTTTGTAATATAGTATAAATATTTAATATTACGATGAATCATAAAAATGGATAAAAAAAATATATTAATCTTTTACGTTGAGAGTTTGAGGTACGATAGGTTATTTGGCACTCACATTCCGCCTAAATACAAAATGAGTGAATTAAATGATTTCATAAATGATTCAACTGTTTTCCATAAATGTATTAATGCTTCAAATTCTTCATTTATGTCTACTGCTAATATTCTAATGGGAAACGAAATGTGTTATCATCACAACACGAATTATTTTTGGTATGCACCTCTAGATTCTTGTACTGTAGTAAATGATTACGGAGATCCATTATTTTCGATTTTAGAAAAAAATGGTTTTATCCCTGGTGCATTTTTTTCTCCTAAAAGTGGACATGATCATGATGGAGAATTTGTGAATATCGTGTATTATCATGCTCTTGATGGTGTTGGGGGTAAAAAAGTCGGAACAATATGGGGTTGTTCACTCAATAAAATTCATTGGGCCGAAAATAAAAAACAAAATGCAGATCAATTAATTGATTTTATTAGTGAAAATAAAAATAAGAATTTTGCAGCTTTTCATTGTGCTTGGGAGGATCACTTTGCTTCAACTCCTGGTGGTCCCGAAGCAAGATTAAAGTGTTTTAAAGAAACTTCTAATCAATTAGGCAGAATAATTAATCATTTGAAGAAATTAGGTGTCTATCACAAAACAGATATTTATTTGTACGGTGACCATGGTGATTCACATTATGCATTTTCGGAAGCTTCTCATGATATTACTTTACAGCACGCAACTACTCCGTTCCATACCACCACACATGTGCCACTTATTGTTAAGAGTAATTATCTTAATAAAGAAGAAAGATATGACCTTGTATCTCATATGGATGTATATAGCACAGTACTAAATTCATTAGGGATTAAACAAAAAAAGAAAAAGAAAGTTTTAAAAGCTTTTCGTAGCATTGATCTTAGTTTAAAAAACAGGCCATATGTAGTTTCCCAAAACAAGTTCGTAAACCAGCCGGCAAATGTTGGGGAGGGTACATTTAATGAAGGAGAGCGCCTACTTGTTGGTATAGCAATTACGAAGGATGAATACGTCTATGTAAAAAATGAAAAAGGTGTTTTTCTTTTTAATCATATCATTGACCCATTAAATGTATCAAATCTATTGAGGGGATTTAAGGAAATAACCTTTGATCATCAACATCGTAATCATTGGTTTGATGAAAATTTAATGAGTGATATTAAGAATAAAATTATTCCAGAATTCGAGGAGTTAATTAAAAATTTATCTAAAAAAGGATATATTCGGGACGATTTAAACCACATTAAGCCTAATCTATAAACAATAATAACCCTTATATTGAATTTAGGTCTTAAAACTACAGCAGAGTTCAAAAAAATCCATTCCCTAAAAAGCTATTATTATTTATGGTAATTTTCAAGCATTATTAATTTGTTTATAAAATCATGTAGTAAATACTTGCTTTCTAAATGTCAATGTATTGTGGTGAAATAAAACCAATAATGGATAATTTATGAGGAATAAAGTTGGATAAGAAAAATAAAAAAGTAATACTAGAACCAGAAAAGAGTAAAAAATACTTTTATTATTATCCACAGTTAGTGGTAGTAATAGGTGTAAGAGATGGTGATAAAGTTAATTTTATGCCATGTGTCTGGAACACAGGACTATCATATGATCCATTTCTTTATGGTGTTTCAGTTGGAGCCGATAGATTTACTTGCAAAATGTTAAATAATGTTAATGAGTACTCTATAAATTTCCTTGGCTTTGAATATATAAAAATGATTCGTTCTTTGGGGCGGAGTTCGGGTAGCTATACAGATAAATCAAATGAGTTTAACATTGGTTATTCAGAATCTGTTCTAATAAATGCACCGATTATTGATGTTGCTTATTATTCACTTGAGTGCAGGAAAAAATCATCGGAATTATATGGAGATCATGTTCTTTTTGTTGGTAAGGTAGAATTAATGCATCTAAATGAAGCATTAGCAGAAGATTATATAATAAATACTAAAATAGTATCACCAACATTATATCTTGGGGTGGATCATTATATTGCTGCAGATGATAATTCTCTAATTTCTTTGAAAAATCTGCCATTTCATTACAAAACAGGCGAAAAAAAGAAAAGCAAAAAATGAAAGCTGTTATTTTAGCTGCGGGAATCGGGTCACGACTTAATGAGATAACAAAAAGTATCCCAAAGTCTATGATAAAAATAAATAATAAATATATCTTTAAAATTATTGTAGATGCATTAGTTGTTGCAGGGATAAAGGACATTGTTTTCATTATCGGTTATAGGCATAAAATATTGAAAGCCAAAATAGTTAAGGAATTTTCTGATTATGATCTAAATATTGAGTTCGTTATTAACAAAGATTATTCAACTACAAATACTATGTATTCGCTATGGCTGGCCAAAGAGTCCCTAACTGGTCCATTTATTTCTTTGCATGGTGATTTAATATTCCATGATAAAATACTTCTTGATTTTATTAATAGTAATAAAGGCAACTCAGTATTAGTTGATAAGAGTTTTCCTCTAGATTGGGATGATGCAATGAAAATAATAGCACATAAAAATGAATTAAAATATATGAGTAAACAAATTACACTTAATGAAATGGATGGTGTTGCTATAGGAATTTATCAATTTGACGAACTGGGTGCACAAAAATTATTTAATATTATTTCAAATCTTATTAGTAAAGGTGTTGTGTCAAGTTGGCTATCAGAGGCAATTAATATTCTAGCAAAAGAAATAACTGTCAATGTCTTTAATATTGATAACGATAATCAATGGACTGATATAGATAATCTTACAGATCTAGAACAGGGAATTAGAATCTCCAAAGAAATACTTTCTAATTAAATTATAATGTGTGGTTTTTTTGGAGTTATTGATTTTGATGGAAATATAACTGATTCTGATCATCAGGAAATCGCTAGGGGTGCTGCTTCTATTAGTTATCGAGGACCTGATGATGATTCAATTCTTATTCGTCCTAAATCCTGTATTGGTTTTCAAAGATTAAGTATAATTGATCTTCAAGCACCAAGTCAGCCCTTTATTAATAATAATAATAATATTATTATGGTCTGCAATGGTGAGATATATAATTATATTGATTTGAAAGATGAATTAGTTGCAAAAGGATACAAATTTACTACTAAGACTGATACTGAAGTGGTGCTACACGGTTATGAAGAATGGGGTGATAAACTTTGGGAAAAGCTAAATGGTATTTTTTCAATTGTAGTCTGGGATGAAAGAAATAATGAATTACATTTAGTAAGAGATCATTTAGGTGTTAAGCCTATTCACTATTTTGTTTCAGGTTCAAGAATATATTTTGGATCAGATTATAATGTTTTTTTTAGTCAAACCTATTATAAACCAGAAATAAATCCAGATGCAATATTAAGTTATCTCTCTTTTCGATATGTTATAGGAGAACAAACCTTTTATAATAATATTAAAGATGTATTGCCTGGAAATTCAATTAGATTTCAAAATGGTCGTATCGATAAATGCTGTTATTGGGATATACCAATTGATATTGATGAAGACAAAGGGGAAAAGTACTATCTAGATATACTCGATCAAAAGCTTTCCAAAGCCGTGGAAAGACAGCTTATGAGTGATGTACCACTAGGTGCATTTATAAGTGGTGGACTTGATTCAAGTCTTCTACTGTACTACATGTCAAAAAGTGAAAAAAATATTAAAGCATTTGTAACTGGTTTTGAAGTGGAGGGCTATAATGAATTTGAATACGCTGATCTGGTGGCGGATAGGCTTGATATACAAACTAGAAAACTAATTTTAAATCCAGAAGAATATATGTCAAATATGGAGGAAGTTATTTCTTACAGAGGGGAACCTGTTTCTGTACCTCATGAGGCAGCTTTTTTAAAAATGACGCGTTATATGAAAGATGAAATTACTGTAGTATTATCTGGAGAAGGGGCTGATGAATTATTTGGCGGGTATGGTAGGATATTCAGGAGCCCTTTTGACTATAACAAACATAAAATAATTAATTCTACAGGCAAGATATTAAAGAAGTTGATTAATAATCTGGACTATCTGCAATCAGTTGGGCCATTTCATGAACCAATTGAACATTTCTTATGGAGGTATGCGTGGTTTAGTGAAAATGATAAGAAAACATATCTTAATAAAGAATTTCTCAATAATCGACAATTTGATGATTATTCTTTAGGATTCATTGAAAACCTATTTCAGGTAGTATCCAAAAAAAACTATTATGAAGCTATGTATTACATTCAAGGGAAAATTCATTTACCCAACCTCCTCAATCGACTTGATAGGATGTCAATGGCTGCATCAGTTGAAGCTCGCGTTCCTTTTTTAGATTACGAGTTAGTTGAATTTGTTTCACGTATGCCAATAAAATATAAAAATCGTTGGAAAAGTAAATTATCTAGATTGCAATCTATTTTCTCAAATAGTGAAATAATTAGTGAAAAATATGACATCCCAAAATATATATTAAAGCATTTAGCTAAAGGAAAAATTCCAGAATCAATTATCTGGAGAAAAAAAATGGGCTTTCCTGTTCCTTTAGATAATTGGTTTAATAAAGGTTTCAAGCAATATGCGCGGGAATTATTATTAGATAATAATTCTAAAACGAAATCTTTTTTAAATGAAAATAAGCTTGAAAAATTGCTTTCCAGTGAAAAATTATCATCCAATTATGACTATGATGGGAAAAAATTATGGATGTTAATAAATTTAGAGTTGTGGATGAAAAAATATTTTTAATTCGCCCGCAATTTCCATTTTTATAGTCACGTAGAAAATATTCATTCATGTATTATTTTTTTGCCAATTCATATTTTCAGTTATACCATGCATTAGATCTTGGTTTTGATAATGAACAAAAAGTAACGATTATTACAAGTAATATAGCGATAGAAAAATTTTGCAGACATATAAGTAAAAAAGTTATTTGCTATAATCTAACCCCTAAATATGCAACTTTTAAAGTTCACAAAGAACTGAAGCATTTAATTAAAATAAAAAGCGAAGCTAAAGAATTTATTGAAAGTATTAATTTTAATATGGATGATACGATCATTTATCCTTTGAAGTATTTTCACATTTACCAAGCTGGAAGAGATAGTTACCTATTAAAAATAATTTCAAATGTTGCAAATGTATACTTTATGAATATTACTGAGAGATTAAAATTCATCGAAACATCCTTGGGGCATGTTAAGATAAGAATAAACCGTATAAGGGTAAGATACTTGAGATTATTATACTATATGGTATTTGGTGTAAAATTCTCTTATTATAAAATAGATTCAGAAAATAATATTTATAAGAAAATTTACTTAAGATTAAATATCGAAAATATAGGTGTTGATAATATAGCTTTATCTAATTATAACCATGATCATATGGAATCCATTAATAATGTTATCAATAAATTTGATAATCTCATAACTGAACAATATGATCATTTAATTATTTATGAAGGTGATGGAAAGGGACTAGATTCACAGTTTTCAATTTCTTCAATAGAAAATCTTTATAGATATTTATTTTCAAGAATTAATAGTTTTGGAATTAAAAGATCACCAAAGGTTTTACAGGGTCTTAAAAACCAATTAAATATTGATATAGAAAAGAATTATAATTGTTTACCAACACACTTGCCATCTGAATTATTATTTAAAAATATTAATAAAAGTGTGATATCCATTTCTTCGGCAACTTTAGTAAATGCTTCCGGATATAAAAACCTAAAATCAGTTTCATTGTTGGAATTAGTATCTTGGCGCGACCAAAATAGTAAAATTGGTGTAAAAAATTTCCTGTTAAAAAATGGTAAGAATATTCTATTCCCAAAAAATTATGATGAATTACTAAAAATAATAAATTGAAATCAATAATCATATTATTTGCATAAAAAAATATCTAAATACTCCTAAAGGCGATCGAGTACCAGAATAATTATAGATACTATTTGAAGGTGTTATTAACTGAGTAACCGCTAAATTGATTTATAACAAAACAATACATACCAGATTTGAATAAAATATTAGTTACTGGCTCAGCTGGTTTTATAGGTTTTCATCTAGTAAAGAGATTATTAGATGAAAACAAACTTGTTTATGGAATTGATAATATTAATGATTATTATAATCAAGATTTAAAAATGAATCGATTAGAGATTCTAAAAAAATTTAAAGGATTCACCTTTAAAAAAATAGATATTGAAAATAGATTAGATCTTGAAAAAGTTTTTGATGAGTTTAAACCTAATATAGTTGTCAACTTAGCAGCGCAAGCTGGAGTTAGATATAGTTTAGATAATCCTGAAAAATATATAGGTCCTAATATCAATGGCTTCTTTAATATAATCGATTTATGTCGATTAAAAAATATCGAAGGATTGATTTATGCTTCAAGTTCATCGGTTTATGGAGAAAATTCAAAAACACCTTTTAGCGTAGACCAGAATGTAGATAAACCAGTCTCACTTTATGCTGCAACAAAAAAAAGTAACGAATTGATATCCTATGCATACTCACATTTATTTGGTTTAAACACAACAGGCCTTAGGTATTTCACAGTCTATGGCCCATGGGGCAGGCCAGATATGGCGTATTATTTGTTTACTAAGAATATTATAAATGGTGAAAAAATTGATTTCTATAACTACGGAGATATGAAAAGAGATTTTACATATATAGATGATATCGTTGATGGTACGATTTCAGCAATTAATCATAATTATCAATGTGAAGTTTTTAATCTGGGTAATAATAGGAGCGAAAAAATAACAGAAATGATTGAAATAATTGAAAAAAGGTTGGATACTAAAGCAATAATCAATTTATTACCAATGCAAAAAGGTGATGTTAGAGAAACATTTGCAGATATTGAACATACAAAAACACGTCTGCAATTTGAGCCAAAAACATCACTTAGTGAAGGTCTAGAAATGTTTATTGATTGGTATACCAAATATAAAAAAATTAATTAATAAGATTTATTCGTTGACATAAATGTTTTACTATTTTTGAAGCAGGAAGAGAAAGTTTTTTTCTGAAAAAGTATGAATAAAGATCACATGATGTCCATTGACGTTGAGGATTGGTATGAACCTCTTAAATACAGGAATGTAAATGGGTGGGAAGGGAATGACATTGATTTGAGTGAGGAGGTTGGCAAGATTATTTCACTTTTGAAAGAATTCAATTACGGAGCAACCTTCTTCATCGTTGGAGAATACGCGGAAAAATATCCTCATATTGTAAAGCTCATTGCGAGGAACGGATTTGAGATAGGATCACATTATCAAACACACAAACCTATATATACTGTATCGCAAAAAGCGTTTGAAACATCAATGAAAAAAAATATCTCTATACTGGAGGATTTGTCGGGGAAAAAGGTGTATGGATTTCGATCACCCTTCTTCGGTTATACTGAATATATTCCGGAAAGTCTTAATAAACTTGGTTTAGTATATGATTCGAGCATAAACCCGACGTTATTTGGGCTTCATGGATACAGAAGCACGAAAAAATATCCTCACGTCCTACCCAATGGCATTGTTGAGGTACCAATGTCAGTAATGGCTGGTTTCCCGTTATCAGGACTTGCATATCTAAAGCTTCTTCCCTTTTCAATAATTAAAAGGCTCATCAGCCCTTCGTATATACTTTACCTGCACCCGCGTGAGATACGGGATGACCTTCCCTTGTTGGACCTGCCACTGAAGCTAAAATATCTATATTATTATAAGACAAAAGATATACTTCCCCTTATCAGAAAAATGTTTCAGGAATTCGGATTTACCTCAATAATCGATTATATTAAACAAAAAAACTTGGTGAAATAAATGGTACTATGTCTTCAGTTTATATAGTACCACTGTATTTTCAAATATTATTCTCTTTCAAATCAAAGGAGATCGAATTATTTGAAAACTGGGAAGGCAAGCACTAAATAATGTATGCTATAGAACCTTTAGATATGAGTCCTAAGGGTATTGAAATATGTGCAGAATTATTATGTTTAGTTTACTCAAAGTCAGATCAAGCAGCTGAAGAAAAATACCTAAACTGGGAATACAACCTGAATCCGATTGGAAAAGCGGTTGGATTTAATGCTTGGCATGATAAACAAATAGCAGCTCACTATGTTACTCAGCCGATAATTATGTTAATCAATGGTAAGGAAGTAAGGGGATTATTATCAATAAATACGGCTACACATCCAGAACATCAACGAAAAAAATTGTTTACTACTCTTGCAGATGCAACATATCAACGCGCAAAGAACTTAGGGTATTCGTTTGTAATTGGTGTTGCTAATGCAAATAGCACTCATGGTTTTGTCAGAAAGTTAGAATTTGAACTCATCTCTCCATTAACTGCAAAAATTGGAATCGGAAGAATTAATTACCAATCAACTAGAAATCTAAATACATGTGAGCGGTTATGGTCAAGAGAATCGTTAGAGTGGAGGCTAAGAGATCCATTGAAAAAATACTCAATAAGAAAATTGAATAATAAGTATATCATCGAAACTAGCACTGGTAAACTTGGCATAAGAGCAAGACTTGGTATTTTTGATAAAAGTTTACTTCCCGATGCCAAATATTTAAATCAAAATATATTCACCCCCTTTAAACTTTATTTAGGAATAGATAATTCTATAGATTGGACCAAATCCAGATACTATAATATACCTGAAAGGTTTCGTCCTTCACCTCTTAATTTGATATTCAAAAAGTTGAACGAGGATGTAGAATTGGATAGGACCAATATTAAATTTCAGATGATTGATTTCGATGCCTATTAAATTATTATATGTTTTCTTTTATAGTAACGGTGAATTTTATTGTTTATAATGGTGCCATCCCGGTGTTTATGGATGCTGTTAAATATAATAATATTGATGTAGTAAAAATAAATTGATTATTCAAAATGAAACCATTTTGAATAATAGCTTTGCCAATAAATTTAAAACAAAAAGAGAATTTCTGCCATTATACCAGTACAAGTTTTGATTTAATTAATGTTATTAGAATTATTCTAAACACATGAAGATTTCCTATACTAGTGTAGCTATAGATATTTTTCATTATGGCCAGCTCAGGTTACTTGAGCAGGCCAAGGAAATTGCTGATTATCATTATTGCGGCCTATACACTGATGACTTGTGTCTTAAATGGAATGGCAATTTGATTATGAATTATAAAGAAAGGGTTGCTATACTTGAAGCACTAAGTTGTGTAGATGAAGTTCTTGAGCAAACTGAACTCGATCCTACGAATAATTTAAGATATATTCACAAAAGATTTCCTACCTCAACAATCATTTTTTTTCAAGGGCATCAAGAGTGGAAAGGAATGCCTGGGACAAATTATGTTAAATCAATAGGTGGTGAAATAATAAAACCTGATTTTTATTCAAGACTAACAAGGTCAAGTATAAGAGATGAAATAAACAATACTAAAGAAACTAAACAATATGATATTGAGAGCTATCTTTTGGGAGATATTTCATATTTTCCGCTATATAACTCAACGAAAGCAAATACTCTCGCTTCATTGAAACCCCATCTAGAAAAATCATCAATAGAGGAATTATTTGTATTTACACGATCACATTGGGAGAAATCGCCTGAAAAGATATTGAGGGAAATAAATAAAAAATTTAAAGGGGAAATTGTAGTGCGTTCGTCATCACTTATTGAAGATAGCTATTATTCTACATATGCAGGATTTTTTCATAGTGAATTAAATGTTGACTCTCAAGATCTCAAACAAGTAAGAAATGCCATCTCAAATGTTATTGCAAGTTATTCGAAGCATGAAAACAGATCACAAAAAGACCAAATACTGGTGCAATCACAAACCCAGAATGTGGCTGTAAGCGGTGTTGTTTTTACCCGAAATATTCAAAATAATGCACCATATTATTTAATTAACTTTGATGAATCCTCGTTAACAGATTCAGTAACGTCTGGTCAGGTTGGTAATAAAATTGAAATAATTAAAAACATTAGACTTAAGAACCTATTGCCTCTTTGGAAATCTTTAGTAGAATCCGTAAAAGAAATCGAAGAATCATTACATAATCTTGCCTTGGATATTGAATTTGCCATTAACAAAAGTAGTGAGGTAGTTCTTTTTCAAGTGAGGCCAATTGCCGCTAATCAAAAATATAAAAATATTCCTGACGAGAACATTTTTACAGCTGTTCAACATTTAATACAACAATATAAGAGATGCGCTCATCGTTCGCTATTAGATTCACATTATACACTGAGTGACATGAGCTTCTGGAATCCTGCAGAAATTATTGGTGACCGAGCAGATAATCTTTCTTATTCGATTCATCGTCATCTTATTTTAAACAGGGCTTGGAATATTGGATTAGTTCCTCTGGGATATAAAGAAATTGATAGAGACTTAGTAGTTCGTTTTGGTAATAAACCATATATCGAGGTAGAAACTGCTTTTGCTGCTCTTTTACCTGTGGAGTTAGATGATGCCATAAGTAGAAAAATGATTTTGTATTATCTAAAAAAATTAGAAAGTAAGCCTGAACTCCACGATAAAATTGAATTCGAAATTGTACACAATTGTTTTTCTCCAGTAACAGATAACCAATTGGAAGAATTAAAACCGATCTTAAATGTTAAAGATTTCCAGCGATTTAGGATAAGTTTAATAAACCTAACACAGAAAATATTTGATGATTATAACAGTATAAAAATTTCTGATTTACGATCTATTAAAAAGCTCTCAAACAAAAGGGACCAAAAAATTAAAGTATGTGAAGGTTCTTCTATTCAGGAAAAAATTGCTATTGTCGTTGGATTATTAGATGATGCTAGGAAATTCGGCACGCCTCAGTTTTCAAGAATGGCTAGACTTGCATTTATTGGGAATCAATATCTTAGGGGTTTGGTGTCGAAAGGTATTATAAGTGATAGTGAGCGTGAGTCTTTTCTTTCAAATATCGATACAATAGCTTCTGAATTGAATAAGGATTTTGATCGTGTTATATCAAAACAGCTTTCTATAGGTGAGTTTAATAAACTTTATGGCCATCTTAGACCTGGAACTTATGATATCACCAAGCTTCCGTACAGTAAAGATCCGGGATACTTTAGTCTAGATCAGTCATTGAACAGCATCAACGGAGATACTAAAAGCGAACGGAAAAGTATCAGGAAACTGAGGGGGAAGATGAATGAGTTTCTTGGAAATTTCGAAATTACCGTAACAGCTGAACAATTATTAAAGTTTATTGAGGAGACTACAAAATTTAGGGAAAGCTTTAAGTTTGAATTCACAAAAAATTTAAGTTTAGCATTGGAATTATTAGCTGAGGTAGGTGAAGAATTAGGCTTTGACCGCAAGATGTTGTCTCATTTATCTATCGAAAGTTTAATAGGTTTATCCTCATCCTCTGGCATCTCGGAAATTGTTGACTTGTGGCGTTCGCAAATTGAGGGTAAAAAAGCAAGGGATCAAATCTATCATTATCTAGCTCTACCTTCGCTTGTATTTGGTGAGGACGATTTTGAGATAATACAATCACACACAGTTCGCCCGAATTTTATTACAAATTCCATAGTTAAGGGTGAGCTGATAAATTTAGATTCAATTAATGCAGAGGATTACAACTTAATATCAGCTAGAATTATATTACTGGAGAAAGCTGACCCTGGTTATGATTGGGTATTTTCAAAAGGAATTAAGGGCCTTATCACAAGGTTTGGCGGTGTTGCTTCTCACATGGCTATAAGGTGTATAGAGTTTGGAATTCCTGCGGCCATTGGTTGTGGGGAAATCATTTTCAAAGATATAAAAGACAAGCAAGTAATTGAATTAGACTGTATGAATAGAAAAATAAATGTCATTAGGTAAAAGTAAAAATAACAATATATTTTAGTATTAAATTTTCAGACATATTCAATAGTATTTTGGATCACATTATTGAATTGAAAAATGGAAGAAAAATACTAGAATCAGAATACAATATACAATAATTGTGGATTATCTTTGTAGGAGGCAAGAACTATGAAAAGTGTTTTAATGGTAAGACATGGAAAAGCAAGTCTGGAAGGTGATGATTTAAATAGAGGTTTGACTGAGGAGGGTGAAATGCAAGCAAACCAATTGGTAAGTATATTAAATGAACAAAAACCAAGACCATCAGTCATATACTCTAGTCCTTACCAGAGAGCGATTCTTTCAATAAAACCATTTGCAGACAGTCTAGGTTTGGAAATTAAAACAAACATTGATTTGAGAGAAAAAAAGATAGCAACAGAGCCTATCGATGATATAGTCAGGGTGCGACAGAAGATGTGGGCTGATTTAAATTACCGTCACAGCAGTGGAGAAACCGGTTTAGAAGTTCAAGAAAGAGGAATGAATGCTATAAATTCAATACTTCAAGAAATCAATTTAGGTGATGCGGCATTAGTTGCCTCACATGGAAATTTTATAGGACTTATTATTAATCTTTTTCAGCCTGATTTTGTGTATGATCAATGGAAGAATATGAGCATGCCAGATTTATATCGTATAGATTTTTTTCATGAGAAGAATACCGTTGTAGAACATATTGGTGTCGAAGGTGTAAGCACGTTTAAAATTCAATAATTAATTATAAAAATTTTTACTAAAATCGGTACTTTTTTATTTAAGCTTTACTATATTAAAGAAATAACCATTAACATAAAATCAGTAGAAGGAGTAATAAATGTCTTTGGATTTAGATAAGGATTATCTGAAAAACCAACAATATAAAAGCACGAATTACCTAGACTCTAGAATAGCAATTCATAAGTTTAATATTAACAAGCAGTCTTTTTTCGAATGGTCATGGGATCAAATGTCTATAAATGCAGATCTTAAAATTTTAGAAGTTGGATGTGGTCCTGGAACATTTTGGTTAGATAATAAAAAGAAGCTTTCAAATTCATCATCAGTGTTGATGACTGATTTTTCAGAAGCCATGATAAACAAAGCCAGAAACAATCTAACTAATGATTCTCGATTTACTTATGAAATTGCTGATATAGATAATCTCAAGTATAATAACGAAGAGTTTGACTTAGTTATGGCACATTTTGTACTCTATCATGCTCTCAATAAGGATATTGCACTTTCTGAATTGAGAAGAGTTTGTAATCGTAGTGGTAGAGTTTCTATAACCACAAACTCTGAACAGCATATGTTAAATGTTTATGAAATTGGCAAAATAATAGATGATAACTTCCCAACCGACAGGAATATAGATACATTTACAGAGGAAATAGCAGATCAAATGCTACCAAAATATTTTTCAGATATTGAGAAACATGTTTCCTTAGATTATATCAGAGTTGATCAGATACAATTAATCTTAGATTATGTTCGCTCCGCAATTGAGCCAAGAAAAATAAAGGTAGCTGATGATTTCTATCAGAAATATGCTGAATTAGTTGGTCATGATATTGAAAACAAGGGGTATTTTGAAATACCCAAGCGGTCACCAATTTATCTTTGCAAACCCTAAAATGGTTATTTGGATTACAGGGATATCTGGATCTGGTAAGACCACAGTGGCGACAAGAGTTTATGAAAAAATAAAACAACAAAAGAAGGAAACGGTATTTTTAGATGGTGATCAGTTTAGATATATCATGAATAATGATCTTAAATATACACTTGATGATCGCGATACAAATGCCATTCGCATGACGAGGACATGTAAGATTTTATCTGACCAAGAGATCAATGTTATATGTGGTGCCAATCTAACATCACAAAAATATAGAGATTGGTGTAGAGACAATATTAATAATTATTTTGAAGTATTCCTTGATGCCCCGATGGATGTTCTGAAGAAAAGAGACATCAAAGGATTATACAAAAGAGCGTTTAGTGGCGAAATAGATAACGTTGTTGGTGTGGATATACCATTTATAAAGCCAAAAAACCCAGATTTAATAATTGATAATTCAAAAGACCTTTCAGATTTCTCTGGTATAATTGAGACTATTATAGATAGTTCGAAGATTTTATTATAATATTTTATTATTAAAATAATTGTAACACAACGGATTGATTTAATAGTCGATTATGGTGAATATCGTGATGCGATTGACCAAAGACTACTAAATTTTATCACCAACTTAGGCTGTCAGCCATATCCGGTTCCTAACACCTTTTTTCCAAATAAATCAGATACTCAAAATCAAAGAGAAAATATAGACCACTTAAAAAAATGGGTTGAAGGAATACATCCATCAGCGTTAATTCTTTCTGGTGGGAATAATATAGGTGAATTCCCATCAAGAGATAATACTGAAAAAATTTTACTTGATTGGGCAAAAGTTAAGAAAATTCCAGTGCTAGGTATCTGTCGCGGTATGCAGATAATGGCTAAATGGTCAGGGGGAAACTTAAAATCAATAAAAGGTCACGTTAACATTAAACATCCATTAATTATTGAAGTAAATGAAAAACTGCCTAAGATAGTGAATAGTTATCACTATTATGCAATTACAAATTGTCCAAAAGATTTTAAAACTATAGCAACATCAGAAGATAGTTGCATCGAAGCTATTGCACATTTGTATCTCCCTTGGGAAGGATGGATGTGGCATCCTGAAAGAGAAAACCCGTTTATTAAAGAAGATCTAGATAGAATAAAACAATTATTTAAAATTAAAAATTAATATTGAAAGCAATAATACTTGCAGCCGGTCAGGGTACCCGACTCAGACCATTGACTGAGAATAAGCCAAAATGTATGGTAGAGTTCCAGGGTAAACCCATAATAGACCACCTCATCGAGACCTTCAGGCTTTGTGGGATCGATGATATCGTAGTGATTAACGGTTATCAAGGAGATATGCTTGAATCCCACCTTGAAGGCCACAATATCCGATTTGTTCGGAACGAAGCCTACGATACCACCAACATGGTTTATTCACTGTTCTGTGCTACTGACGAGTTCGATGACGACTTGATCATCTCATATAGTGACATCATCTACTCCCCGAAAATTCTCAGACAGCTGATGGCTAATCCCGCACCCATGTCAGTGGCCATCGATCTGAACTGGAAACAGTTATGGGATATACGGATGGAAGGGATTCTCTCTGATGCGGAGACACTAAAGATCTCCCCTCAGGGACATATCTATGAAATTGGTCTAAAGCCTGAGAGTTTGGAGGAAATTGAAGGACAGTATATCGGGCTGATCTCCGTGAGATCAGAATCCCTGGCTGCGATGAAGGCAGTGTATGATGATCTCGATGCAAGACAGATCAATGGCAGAAGTCGTCCAAATATCTTTATGACAGACCTCCTGCAGGAGGTCATCAATTCTGGTATGAATATATCTGCAGATACATTCAATGGAGGTTGGATCGAGATTGACAGTCTCACAGACTTATCCATGTATAATGAGCACATCACAACACTGCCCGGCTGGAAATGGCAGCACTTGCTTGAACCGATATGCCAGCTTGCTATGGATGCCGGTGAAGAGATAATGACCTACTATGGTGATGTACAGGTCGAATTTAGGAAAGAGGATGAGAGCCCACTTACGAAAGCCGATCTGGCAGCCAATTGTGTGATTCTTGAAGGTCTGCAAACCTTCAAAGATCAATACCCGATTATTTCTGAAGAAAACATCAAACCCAGTGATTGGATCGATAGAACTGAATGGGATACATATTGGATAGTTGATCCTTTGGATGGAACAAAGGAATTTTTGAAAAATGGTGATGACTTTACTGTCAATATAGCTTTGATTCATAATAATTTTCCTGTTTTGGGAGTAATATTTGCACCAGCACATGAACTTCTTTATTTTGCATCTGAAAACTGGGGGAGTTTTAGATTAGATTTAAAACATAGGCAAAAAAAATCTTTATGTGTGTCCGAACCATTAGGTGCCCTTACTGTTCTTATCTCCAGCAGCCATCCTACCGCAGAACTGCAAAATTACCTAAAAAATTTGCCAGTCCATAAATGCATTCCGATGGGGAGCTCTTTGAAAATATGTAAGATTGCCGATGGTGAAGCTGATATTTATCCTCGGTTAGGCCCACTAAGCGAATGGGATATAGCTGCAGCGAATGTTATTCTAACTGAGGCAGGTGGTTATTTGCTTGATTATCATGGTAATTCGATTTCTTACGACAGTGCCAATGGCAGGATACAATCTTTTGCCGCTGCTGCAACAGAAAGCATTGCCTCATTTCCGAATTCAATCAAGAAAACAATTAAATTGCGTTTAAAAGGGCAGGTGGTATAAAATATGAATAAAATTGAAACTCCTATCCTTCAGACAGGAACGTTTAGATCAGGCTCTGCTATGGTCAGCCGCATTTTGAATGCCCATTCAAAAATTGTGATGGCCAATGACTGTGCATGGCGGGTGGGTTGAGGTAGATACGGTAGAATCTTATCAGTGAATACAACATCTTGCACCTAAAGAAAGTAAGTGATGTTTCTATGGTGTCTAATAATAAAATACTATCTTAAAAAAGGGGTATTATAATAATGATAAAAACTACCACTATGAGTAAAGATGAAATTACAGCAGAAATCAAACGTTTTGACGATTGGGAATGGGGATATAATCTTGGTGGTATTGTTCAAAACCCAAATAACCCTAAACATGAAGTTCTACAGAAACTAAAAGTAAGTCATTTGTTTAATGGTATTCGATCTATTCTAAGCATGCCGGATGACGAAGAAAAACCTCTGAAAGGATTAAAAGTATTAGATGTGGGTTGTGGTGAAGGCATATTTTCAATAGCTGCCAGGCAATTGGGAGCTGAATATGTGTTAGGGATAGAACCACGATCCGAAAAAGTTGAGCAAGCAAAATTTATTTGTCGTGCTCAACAAATAGACTCAGTAGAATTCAAACAAATGGGAGTAATGGAAATCAATGAACAAATAGGGCAATTCGACATTGTCCTTTTTATAGGAGTTCTTTACTGCATGGAAAGACCGTTCGAAGCAATTGGTAAATTATCTGAAGTTACAAAAGATATATTACTGATTGATACTGAACTAATCCCAATAGATTATCCAATTTTAGCTGCAAAAGAATCTTTTCCTAATGTTGCTTATAATACATTTGATTCTGGTTTGACTTTCACTCCGTCTTCGGAAGCAGTTTCTTTTATGCTTAAATATACTGGCTTCAAAGAGCCAAAAAAACTTTTTGCGAGAGGTAAAAATTGGAAAGCTAATTCATATACTCGTCATTATCTTACTGGGCATAGGGGAGCATTTATAACAAGGAAGTCACTCAAGGACCCACAGAATAGGTTATGGCCTAAGGGCGCCCTACATCCGCCTAACCGTGTCCATAGTGCTTTATTTCGTTCTATAATAAAGCCTCGTTTTTTAATTTCATCTATAGAAAACGAAATTCGTAAGTTTATTTTTAAGATACTCAATTTATTTCAAAGAAAATAAATAATGGACATTGTGGTAACAAATCCACCATTTTCACTATTACGAAATTATGTTTTACAACTTATTGAATATGATAAAAAGTTTCTTATTATAGGCAATCAAAATTCCGTTACTTATAAAGAAATATTCCCTTTAATTAAAGAGAATAAAATTTGGTTAGGTTATTATAGTGGTGATATGTCATTTCAAATCCCCAAAAATTGTGATGGCCAATGACTGTGCATGGCGGGTGGGTTGAGGTAGATACGGTAGAATCTTATCAGTGAATACAACATCTTGCA
>Ga0315338_1002447_pt1 | contig 18387 bp, 16 predicted proteins | sample ASW8metaG_FD_204518 | JGI IMG/M metagenome (GOLD analysis project Ga0315338, IMG submission 204518) | Ammonia-oxidizing marine archaeal communities from Monterey Bay, California, United States - ASW #8 | ecosystem: Environmental > Aquatic > Marine > Coastal | place: USA: California | collected... | reverse complement strand
ACCACACATCGGTACACTTTTATCCCGGTTGGTATAACGAAGAGACAGATAATATGTCTGTCTTCTGGGTAGACCCAGATGCTGACGGTATTTCCGTATTAACAGATATAGATACGGATTGTAGTGATTTTAGTACGTCTGTATTGGTTTATGTAGACGTATGGCATGAAGAGTCTGGTGATTATAACTGGACTGATTTATATTTCACAGTTAATGGTGTGGACTGGGACTATCACTGGTTTAATTTCACTTTTGAGGAACTCAATGAGACAGAAGGTACATGGTCTATGTGGGTAGCATTACTAGTATGGGACGATGAACAGGAAGAATATATCTTTCAACAACAGTTTGATATACCAATGATAAGAGTGGAGGAGAAATGAAGGCAACACAGTTGTTGCACTTAACTAAAAAATTAGATATGATTCTTCAGGAGATTGATGATATTAAATATGGAATATTACAACTGTCGATAGAACAGTACAAAAATTTAAAGGAGGAAGAAGATGAGCAAATGTAAATGTGGAAACCCTAATTGTGGATGTAATTGCAATAAGGAGGAAGAATGAGTAATCACAAAAAAGACGCAGCAAACCCTGACGGGAATTTTGCTAACTTTATGATGATGTTGGTAGCAGCTCCTGTTGTTATGGCTTGGGTAGGACTATCTGTTTTCTTAGTTACGATGGCCTTTAACCATCCAGAAATAGTAGAAGATATAGAATCTTATAAGTCAGTATTACTGATTATAGGTTCGCCAGCACTGGTTATTATTTATAAGGTGTTGGAATTATGGACTGCACAACAGAACAGTCAGATAGAACAGACCAGAAAAGGAACTTTCCGTAATGGAGAGCACAACCACGAAGAAAAGGAAGAATAGAGCGCAAGTCTTATATAGTATCGTGTTCTAGGTTAATACGTGGCTCCAGACGGACCACAAAACCACAGGATACTTACAATATGTGTCTATGGGGCCACACAACGAAAGCTTTATATAGGGCCTTCGTATAGTAGTAATAGGTGTATAATATGGAAAATAATACAACAACAAATGAAACAGCCAATAATACGGATAATAACGTAACGGCAGACGCAGTAGCGGACTCAGCAATACTAGACATGTTGATGGATAATCTCATGATAATAGGTGGAGTAGTAGTTGCAGCAGCAATCGCTTGTGCAGTAGCATGGATGAAGTCACCTGCTTTTAGACTTTTTACAAGAAAGCAGTATTCTAAACTCATGAGACAGCATAAGGACGAAATGGAAGCGCTTTATGACAAGTATTTAACAATAGCTATGAAGAAAAAGTTAGATGCAACTCAGAAAGCTAAGGTTCAAGCTGTAATTCTAGAGAAAGCTATTTTAGCAGAAGTAGACCACACAGCAAAGGATGTCGAAAAACAGCTTAAGGCTGAAATTCGTAACCTTGCTGGTAGCAAAGACTTGTGAAAGTCGAGGAATACGAGTCAAGATTACGTGAAAGAGTCGGAGAAGCCGAATATGCTAGGCATAAGGAGCTTGTACGCTTGCTGGCACGTAATTTGTGGCTTGAAGACGTGCTTTGGGAAGAAATTTCTGTATCTATTCGGGATGTTGACATACGAACAGAGCTCTTGCGACAGAGGAATTCTGTGGTTAGGGATATTCATACTGAGTTCCGTGCTCTTAATATTGAAGTACCTACTGTGACCGAACAGAACACAGAGAACTTTATGGCGTTTCTAGGAGATTTAGATGACAATCCCAGTGAAGAACGAACAGAAGAAGCTGAACGCGGCGATTAGTGGAAAACTAGCGCATGACTCTAGAGCACTAGAGCAAGTATTCGAGGCTTGTAGATTAGACGATAAAAAAATGACCCTGCTTATCAGGGCTTTTTGTGAATCTTATTTAATTGACCAACATCGTAGACCTCTTAAGTTACGTCCCTTACAGGAAAAGATAATAGTTAATTCTCTTACTTATCCTGATGGAGATAGTAAAAAACACCGTAAGTTAGCAATATTGGCTCCACGAGGCAGTGGTAAGTCTTATGCTCTCTCGGTAGCTGTAGTAGTCTATATGTTCTTTAAAAGGTTTAGAGATATGATTTTTGTTATTGCTCCTTCTGAGGACCAAGCTTCACTAATCTTTAATTACTGTTATAGGCATTTTGCTGATAATGAATTTTTAATGGGCTTAATTGACCATTTCAGACATCACAACAAACCTAATATCACAATGAAGGGTGGTACGGTTCTTCGTAGAGCTCCTATCGCAGCTTCAAATCAAGGTCAAGCTATTAGAGGACAACATCCTACTTTATTAATAGTAGATGAGAGTCCACTTATAGACGATAAGTTATTTATAGATAATGTAGAGCCATGTATTGTATCTAATAGAGCGCCTTTTATTAATCTAGGCACACCTAAGAGTAAAGAAAACCACATGTATCGCTATCTTTATGATGATAATTATCAAGATAGTTTTGAAAGATTACATTTTACATGGAGAGACGCTGTACAAGCAGGCAGAGCTTATTCTGCCCCGTATACAGAAAATGACATGCTAACTAAAATGATGGAATGGGGGGAGGATTCAATATATTGGAGGACAGAATATGAGTGCGAGTTCATCGAGTCGGTCTCCCAAATCTTCAATCCCGAACTACTCAAGGCCTGTAGAGAATCGTATTCATTTCTCGAACGCGGAACAAAAGTTCATAACTGCGTCGTGGGTGTGGATATTGGTAAATCCGTTAATAGCACTGTTATTAGTGTTTGGAGTACCGAAAAGTCTGCTGAGGGTAATATTGCCCGTCTTATCAATCTTGAAGAGATTGGGCCAAAGAGCGGTGGACACGATATTCCTTATCAGCGACAGCGCATACTTGCTAATTGTAGAGATTTTAGCGCTAGTAGGCTTATTATTGATGCTACGGGAATTGGTGGTGCGATTGAACAAGAGATGAGACTGGCGTGCATAGAAAGTAAACCACAAATACATTTTACCCCGTTTATATTTACGGGAGGCCCAAAAGGTACTAAAACACAAGTATATAGAGACATGACATCTTATATACAAAAAGGACAAGTTAAAATACCTGACCCTGCGGGGTTACCGGCCAACGAAGCAAAGCTAGTCAATAAATGGCTAAGGGAACATATAGACTTAGAATATGTCATGGATGCTGCCCAAAAGACAGAAAAGATAGCAGCACCTGATGGAAAACACGATGATTACTGTGATAGTACAGTTATTGCGTTACACGCCGCTTTAGGTATGTTACCACCTGAATCTACATTTTCATCAGTTAGTTTAAATACCCCTCAAAGGGTTAAAGATACAATGTCCCCAAAATACTCTTCAACGCCATTATTTGCCAGAAGTAGGCCCTCTAGGCCCCTAAATAAGCAAACTCCCGGTGGAATCTAGCGAAAGCTTTATATACTAGCTTCTCGTAAAGGTTTAAGATAGCTATGGCTCTGAGTGATTATTGGCCTTTTAAAAGGCGGAGTTTCGCAACTGTTGGGCAAGACCCACCCTTTATAAAGGATGACCCACGGAGCTACGGCGCTGGGGTTATTCGAAGGATTAAGTTGCAGGATAACAGCTCCTTTGGGAGGAATGGGGGACGAAAGGAACCGCAAGTAGGTGATTATCGTACTTACATGAACGTTTATTTATCAGACCCTATAGTGAGAACCCTTATAGACCTGCCTTGTCTTTATGCGTCTAAGGACGGATATGACATTGTGACCGATGATGACACAGAAAGAATGGCTATCACTCAGTTATTTGACGATATAAATATGGAAACACTTTTATATAGTTGGATACGCAATGGTAGAATCTTTGGGACATCATATTTAGAATGGACAGGAGATAATCTAGTTTTAAGGTCTTCTCAGAACTTATATGTACAGAGGGACGAGAACGGACAGATAAAATACTATTACCAAGATTTAGGAGCAGATGAAGAATCAGTGAGGTTTGAAGAAAATGAAATTATCGAATTCAAGAATAACCCATTTGATGATTATGCTTATGGTCTTAGTGACATCCATCCAATTTTGTATTTGGTTGACCTTAAGGATTATGCAGAACGGGACATCGGTACTGCTCTCAACAAATACGCTAGTAGTAGGTTTGATATTAGTGCTGGACTTCCCGATATGCCTTATGGTCCTGACAAGATTAATGAAATTGTATCAGCCTTCAACGGATTAGAACCCGGTGAAGATATAATACATGGAAATGACATAGAAGTTAGAGAACTTCAAGGAACGCAAAGGGCATTTGAGTATGGTAAATATACAGATGACCTATTAAAGAAAATGCACATGGCACTTAAAGTGCCCATCACAATGTGGGATAAGCCCGAAGAGGCACGTCCTATATTTGAGCCTTACGTTAGGCACCTTCAGAGTATGGTAGAAGCTTCTATTAATCAGCAGCTTATGCCCCAGATAGAATCTGGAGAAGCAAAATTTAGATTCAGACAATTAAATGTTGATGACGCCTTCTTAAAGGCTAAGACAGACATGATATATCTTTCAGAGGGAGTTCTTTCACCTCAGGAAGTAAGAATGGAACGAGGTCTGAATCCAGATGGAATAGTGGACCAGATTGAAACGGAAGAGAATGTAAATGTGTCTGGCGGTAAAGACGAAGACAAGAAAGAAGAAACCGCAAGGACAGAAAACCGCAAAGGAAATAAACCAGCGGCAAACGCCAAGGGGGATAGAAAAGATGTCGAAGAATGATGAATACGTGTATGAACGTTGCTTGATAGAAGTAGCTCCAGTACTAAAGAATAGAGGAATGGAGAACTACGAGAAGACTGCGGCCAATATATGCCGCATGAGGGTAGATGAAGGAGTATTTACTGGTGACAGAAATATTCGTTCTTTTGCCGGGGACAGAGACGGTACACAGCGCACTTTTGCGCTGGAACTAGGAGACCCAACCAATATGGATGACTATATAGAATATCCAGTGGTTGCGATTACTTCGGGTCCTCACGACGAGAATGGAGACCAAAAGGTTTTTATAGAACCTTCCATTCTTGAGAAAAATGTAAGTGCTTTTGCAGAGCTACCAGTATATTTCAACCACCAGAGAACTGACGACGATTTACTCGGAACGGCTATCAACCCAGAGTTAGTTGATATGGAAGATGGTAAGAAAGCTATTAAGATGCTCGCACGTATCCATAAGGATGCAGCGAAAGCGAATGAAGTGTTGGAAAAGATAGAAAACGGTGATATGACGCATGTAAGTATCGATTGGTTCTCAAAGGACATCGATGTTTTAGGAGAACCGTTTGCTACAGACATACGTCCAATCGAGGTGAGCTTCATTGATAATGAAACTCGCACGCCCGTTTGTGAAGCATGTACAATAGAAGGAAATGAAAAGAAGTGCGATGAACACCGTGAATTCGGTGAAGATTCGGAAAAGTCTGAGGGTTGCTCATGTGGCAGCACTTCAGAAGCATGTGCCTGTGACACACACGGGACACACAGCGAGGAAATAACTATGGCTGAAGAAATAGTAGAAAAGGCCTCTGAAGAGTCAGGAATAGTAGAGCGAGAGTTCGCAGCTATGAAAGACCAACTATCAGAGATGAAAACCTCCTACGATGAGTTAAATGCCAAACACGAAGAAGCCCTCGCTATGATTGGAAAATTTGAGGAAGAAAAGGAAAAGGCAGCTGAAGCGGAAGCAGAAGCAAGAAAATCCAACTTCGTCAATACAATTATAGAGAAGGAAGCTCTCTTAGGTAAAGTCGAAGACGATACCAAAGAAGCTCGTGTTTCGGAGCTCACATCATGGGATGAGGTTAAGCTAGAAGGATTCAGTATCGCTATGGAGTCTATGCCAGTACCAGAAGAGGCAGAACGCACTTTCGGTAAAGGTAAGGCCCATGATGACACTGAACAACCAGTAGAAGCTGATGCAGAAGAGATACCACGCATGTTTGCGATGGAGAACGGACGCATTGTTTTTACAGGAGAAGAAAAAGGTGAATAAATATGGCAGCAGGAATTAACATATTAGTTAACGACGGTGGCGCACCAGCACGTATCATGAAGGTTGCAAACGCAGCCGCTGATATCGATGCAGGAACATTTGTAATCTTTGACGGTACAGACGTAGCTGCGGCTAACGCAGACTTACCAGACCAATCTAATGCAATAGGTGTTCTATTTGTCGATGCGACAAGTGGAGACCCAGCATCAGTTATGACAGGAAGCGGAATAATGTGCTTCTTGAAAGCAACTGGAACGATTGGCGCAGGTAATAATCTTAGCCACGACGCATCTGGACTTGCAAAGAATGCAGGTATAGCAGCAACAGACCAAAGACTGGCAGTTGCACTAGAAGGCAAAGGCGACACCCACACTGGTTTCGTAAAGGCACTCTTACTATAGGTATAAGGTGAAAAAATGGTTACAGCAAAAGATGGATTAATGACTTCCAATCTCAGTTTAACCGCAAACCGCGTACTTACGGATTACAAGGACGCTATCCAAGACTACAAAGTCACGGATATGCCTGTAATCTCTTTGTTTGCAGAGCGATTTACAACTGAGACTGGTGGCGACGTAGATATTACGTTCGCAAAACCTAGCATGGCGCTAGAACAGATAGAAGAGGGAGACACCCCTAATTATCAACACACTGACTTGAGAAACGAAAGAATCTCAGTTAAAGAGTGGGGATTGGCAGTAGGTGTAACCCGACGTATGCTTGAGGACTCAAGATTTTCAGAAATGGAAATGGCTTTGAATGAAGCTAGACGAGCCGTTGAGCGTCACGTAACACAGCACTTCATATACACAGTATTTGGTCTATATAAGGCAGAATACGGTACTGGAGCAGCTGGAGCAAGTATTGATAAAGATACGACAGAAGCAGCAGCAACTACATTCGCTTCATGTACACACGGTGGATTCTACGGGAAAACCCCAGAAACCGGCGGAGATGCATTGCGATTGTACGAATATGGTGAGTATACTCTAGACCAGTTAGCGAACTTAGGTCCTAACGATGGGTCACATTACTTAGAATCTGGTGGCACCGGAGGTGCAACTGGAGACATAAAAATGACCGATTTGACTAATGCTATGGAATTGATTAATGCAAAAGGCGGAACAGCAGATACTCTGATGATTTCACCTTCACATTATAAGACTCTGTTGAACTTATCAGACTTTACAGCCCCTTTCACAGTCGCAGCTGATTCAGCTGGTGGCTCACCAAAGGGTGGCTTGGATTATGTTAACCAAGTATCCGCATCAGGTGTCGTAGGACAACTTTACGGATTAAACGTTTACATGAACCACTACATACCATCGACCCGTTTCGGTGTCTTTGATATGAGTACAAAGCCTGTAGGTTACGTTGAAAGACGTGGTCTAACCGTTGAAGAAGCTAACCCCGGATTTGGAATAACTGGTTCCTACATGACTATGAGATATGGTCTAAAGATAATCAGACCCGAAGCTGGTGTTATCGTAATTGGCGCTTAGATAGGTTTTATCTGAAATAAACTATTGGTTTGGGCTACACCAAAAGTCAAAGTAGCCCACCACAGTCAGGAGAGAACACTCTATATGGTCAAACGAAAACCCTACGGTCTCGAACAAGAGAAATTAGCCGGTAACAAACCACGTATCGGAATGCCCATGGTACTAGACGACCGTATCGACTCTAAACAGAAGATTAAAGAGAAGATAGATGCTAAGGTAGACGACACAGTTTTTGGTGCTTCATGGGACGCAGTTACAGACGTTGCACCAAGTAAGAACGCAGTTTATGACCATGTAAATTCTTTAACAGCCGTCTCAGACGTTTGGACAAAGAAAACATCAGACCCTGACAGCAATATTAGGGCATACAAGACTGGCAACTACGCTATTGGTCCAGCTAATTTTACTTCAGATAGTGCTTGGGAGAAGCTCTATGTATCAGGCTCAATTAAAGCTACCGGTAACTTTATTATGGCTACTGATGGGAGCACAATAGGGCCAACAGATGGAACTTTAACTTTACATAGTACAAATGGAGCCTTGTTACCAACTAAGTTTATGATAGGTACTGGAACCGCAGATGTTCCGTTAGAAATATCACTAGCTGGTTCTACGCCTACCAAAGCCGACGGTACGGGTATAATCCAAGCGGGCCCAGATAGTGGTGCTAATCTAGGCATAGGAGCAGATAAGATTCAAGCACGTTCCGGTGAGGAAGTTGCGGAACTAAAATTAAATACAACTGGAGGAGATGTAACAATCGGTGATGCCGATTCTAGTGTTACAATTACAGGAGACTTAGTAGTATCAGGAGACGCTACGACATTAAATACAGCTACACTAAATGTAGAAGATAATCAAATTACTTTAAATCATAATATAGGTGCAGTTGCACCTTCAGCAAATTCAGGATTATATGTAGAGAGAGGCACATCCACAGATACACAACTAAGGTGGAATGAAACTGACGATAAATGGCAAGTATACAACGGTACCAGTTGGTTTGATATAACACACAGTACCCATGCTGCTCTTACGTTAGGCACTAATACTGATAATGCTTTATCATTAAGCGGTCAGGAATTGAGTTTAGCTGATAAGTTTGTACAACTTGATGGAGATACCATGAGTGGTGCTTTAACTATTGGAACAGAATCAGACACAACACAAACTCATCTGACAGTATATGGAGGACCAGATACCGGTAACCCCGCAGTTAAGGTCCACGGTTATTTAGAAGCAGATAATAAAGCTTTTAATATAGAACATCCTTTAAAGAAAGGAATGAGATTGGTCCATGGATGTTTAGAAGGGCCAGAGTTTGGCATGTACCAGAGAGGTACATTGAAATCTAGTTTAATAATAGAAGAGATTTCTTTACCAGAATATTGGAAAGCAATGGTTGGTGATTATACAGTCTTATTAACACCACACGGAAATTATAATATATGGCTTGAAGAGAAGAACAAAACAATGTTTAAGATTAAAACCAGCGCTGATGCTATTGATGGTCCATGGAGTTGTGAATGGATTGCGATAGGCAGAAGGATGGATTCAAAATTGGAGGTGGAAATAGATGCCAAGGAGTAGAGTATTAGTAGGAATAGGTGGAGACCAGAATGACGCAATCGTTAAGTTTCAAAGAGATTCAGATGATGATGGTCAATTCGATGATATAGATTTGACTGCTTTTGAATTAAATGTTTCAGACAGTACAGTCACTATAGACCAATGTGTAGTTGATGGAGGGACCTACGGGTCATAGATATGGCAAATAAGATTTACCACAAGCGCAGTGCAAAAGGCGCTGATGTACCAGCAACGAGTGATTTAGCGCTCGGAGAGTTGGCAATTAATACATTCGATGGTAAATTATTTACTAAAAAGTCAGACGGCGGAGGAGTTTCCGTTGTTGAATTAGGACAGAAAGGTGCAACCGGAACTCAAGGTATAAAAGGTGATAAAGGCCAGAAAGGAGCACAAGGCGCACAGGGTTCACAGGGTGACGTAGGAGATAAAGGAATAACAGGAGCTCAAGGAGCTACAGGCCCTCAAGGTACTAAAGGAGATTCAGGACCTACTGGACCTCAAGGACCTACTGGTGCACAAGGAGATGCTGGTGCACAAGGAAGTAAAGGCCAGAAGGGAGAACCTAGTGCTGTTGCAGGACCTACTGGAGCTACAGGAGCAGCCGGAGATAAAGGTTCTACTGGTGCTAAAGGTGATAAAGGAGACCAAGGAGCTAAAGGCGCTCAAGGAGCAGCTGGAGATAAAGGTACTACTGGTGATAAGGGTGATAAAGGTGACCAAGGAGACCAAGGAGCTACTGGACCCACTGGACCACAAGGTACAGCAGGTAGCGATGGTGCTAAAGGACAGAAAGGCACCACTGGCACACAAGGACCTACAGGAGATACAGGAGCAGCTGGAGATAAAGGCGCTACCGGTACTAAAGGTGACAAGGGCGACCAAGGAGATAAAGGCCAAAAAGGAGAGGTAGGAGCTCAGGGAGCTCAAGGAGATAAGGGTCAAAAAGGAGAGATAGGCGCACAAGGACCTACAGGAAGTACAGGACCTCAAGGAGCACAGGGAGTGACCGGAGATAAAGGTGCTAAAGGAGATACTGGCACTAAAGGTGATACTGGAGATGCTGGTGCTAAAGGTCAAAAAGGAACTACAGGAGCACAAGGACCTCAAGGAGATACAGGACCTACAGGACCTACTGGACCACAAGGAACGACAGGAGATACAGGAGCAGCTGGAGATAAAGGCGCTCAAGGAGATAAAGGTCAAAAAGGAACTACAGGAGCGCAAGGAGCCCAAGGAGATAAAGGCGATACTGGAGATACAGGAGCAGCTGGAAGTAAGGGTCAGAAAGGACAGCAAGGTGCTCAAGGAGATAAAGGTCAGAAGGGAGAAGTAGGAGCACAAGGACCTACAGGACCTACTGGACCACAAGGAGAAACTGGTGCTACAGGCGCTGCTGGTGATAAAGGCACTAAAGGCGACAAAGGAGATACTGGAGATACCGGTGCCCAAGGTTCTAAAGGACAGAAGGGAGTTACAGGAGATACAGGAGCACAAGGAGCTACTGGTGCTGCTGGTGATAAAGGCACTAAAGGTGACAAAGGAGATACAGGAGACCAAGGAGTCGCCGGTGACAAAGGAGCACAAGGTGCTACAGGACCTCAAGGAGCTCAAGGAGCTACAGGACCTCAAGGAGCTACAGGACCTCAAGGACCACAAGGAGATAAAGGGCAGAAAGGTGAAGTTGGAACCAAAGGAGATACAGGAGACCAAGGAGCTACTGGACCTGCTGGTGCTAAAGGACAGAAAGGACAACAAGGAAACGCTGGTGTTACTGGCGATAAAGGACAAAAAGGACAAGATGGTAATGTTGGTCCACAAGGACCACAAGGAGGTAAAGGCCAGAAAGGCGAACAAGGTAATACAATAGTTGGACCACAAGGAGGTAAAGGCCAGAAAGGACAAAAAGGTACGACATCATTGTCGGCCTCTGCATTTTTAATGCATTTAGATTTAACAGACACTTCTACTGTACCATCAACTGATGGTGAAATAGTGTTGAACCACGCTGATTTAGAAAGTGTTACTACAATTTGGTTCGATGAACAAGATAATAGCGGTAATAGTTTACTTAAGATTTTCCAAGATATGATTAAGGATGAAAACCGACTTAAAATAGAATTAGTCAGTGACCCAACCAAATGGGTTACTTATGAAATGACAGCAGATGGTGTTGACGAAGGTGCTGGTGGTTATTGGTCAGTAGCTGTTACACAAGAAGGAGGAAGTGAAGATGACGCTACTACAACCTTCAGTGATGAAGCTGACGTTTATTTTTCTTTAGCAGTAAAAGGAGATACGGGTCTTACTGGTGCTACAGGACCTCAAGGTGCTGAAGGACCTACTGGACCACAAGGACCTAAAGGAGACAAAGGAGACAAAGGAGACGCTGGTGATAAAGGTGCTACTGGTTCCACAGGACCACAAGGACCTCAAGGAGATACAGGACCACAAGGACCTAAAGGAGATAAAGGTGACAAAGGGGACACTGGAGACAAAGGACAGAAGGGTGTTCTTGGTGCTCAAGGACCTACAGGAGATACAGGACCACAAGGACCGCAAGGAGCAGCTGGTGACAAAGGAGCTACTGGTTCTACAGGACCAACTGGACCAACTGGACCAACTGGACCACAAGGAGCGGCTGGAGACAAAGGACAGAAGGGTGTTCTTGGTGCTCAAGGACCGCAAGGAGCAGCTGGTGACAAAGGAGCTACTGGTTCTACGGGACCACAAGGAGCTACTGGACCTCAAGGAGACCAAGGCGCTGCTGGTGACAAAGGAGCTACTGGTTCTACAGGACCAACTGGACCTACAGGAGCTGCTGGTGACAAAGGAGCACAAGGTGCCACAGGACCTACAGGACCACAAGGAGCCACTGGACCCCAAGGAGCGGCAGGTGAAAAAGGCGCCACTGGTGCTAAAGGTGACGCTGGAGACAAAGGACAAAAAGGTGTTCTAGGTGCTCAAGGACCTACCGGAGATAAAGGTGATACAGGAGATACTGGACCCACAGGGCCTCAGGGAGCGGCAGGAGACAAGGGTGCTACAGGAAGTACAGGACCACAAGGACCTACAGGAGCTACAGGGCCTCAAGGCGCTGCTGGTGACAAGGGTGCTACAGGAAGTACTGGACCACAAGGGCCTACTGGAAGTAAAGGTGATACTGGAGACCAAGGAGCAGCTGGTGATAAAGGCGCTACTGGTTCCACAGGACCTACAGGACCTCAAGGAGCTCAAGGACCTCAAGGAGCACAAGGAGATAAAGGACAGAAAGGTGTTCTTGGTTCTCAAGGACCACAAGGAGACCAAGGACCTCAAGGAGCTACAGGACCTCAAGGTGCTCAAGGAGCACAAGGTAAGAGAGGAGGTACTAATTATACCTTTAGTACTAATACCACTGATACAGACCCCGGTGGAGGTATAGTAAGATTCAATCATGCTACCTTTGGTTCAATAACTGAGATTTATATAGATGATGCCGATAATGACGGCACTGATTATCAAGCATGGCTTAGAACATGGGACGATTCAAATGGAGGTGGAACATTAACAATACAATCCGCCGATTCAACAGACTCCACTACAGCAACATTCACTGTTACTGCAATGTCTGAAGCAACTGGTTATCATAAAGCAACGGTAACACCTGTTTCTGGTGATAAACCATCAGATGATGAAGCAATAGTATTGGCATTTGTACAATTAGGTTCTAAAGGAGCAACAGGTGCTACAGGACCTACGGGACCACAAGGACCTACAGGTGCTACAGGACCTCAAGGTGCTGCTGGTGACAAAGGCGCTACAGGAGCGCAAGGACCGCAAGGTTCACAAGGACCACAAGGAGACCAAGGTGCCGCTGGTGACAAAGGAGCCACTGGTACTAAAGGTGATAAAGGAGATACTGGTGATAAAGGCACTGCTGGAGACAAAGGACAGAAGGGTGTTCTTGGTTCTACAGGACCACAAGGTTCTCAAGGACCACAGGGAGATACTGGACCAACAGGTCCACAAGGTACTGCTGGTGACAAAGGTACTATAGGAGCTCAAGGACCTACTGGAGCTCAAGGAGCTGCCGGTGATAAAGGTGCTACTGGTTCTACAGGACCACAAGGACCAACTGGTGCTACAGGCGCTGCTGGTGATAAAGGTGCGCAAGGTTCAAAAGGAGCAACTGGTGCTACAGGACCACAGGGCCCAATCGGCGATACGGGGCCACAAGGACCAACAGGAGCGCAAGGTACGGTAGGAGGAGTTAATTATCAATTTAGTACAACCACTACCGATTCAGACCCCGGCGCTGGATATTTAAGATTCAATCATGGTACTTTCGGTTCTATTACTAGAATATTTATAGATGATGTAGATAGTAATGATACCGATTTCCAAACATGGATAGATTCATTTGATGATACAGATGAAGGTACATTAACAATTAATTCTGGTGATGCTTCAGATTCAACATTTGCAAATTTCACCGTAGATACAATTACAGGAGCATCTGGTTATACAAAACTTCATGTTACACCATTATCAGGTGCAGCACCAAGTAATTCAGAAGCAATAGTATTACAATTCTCAGCTTCTGGTTCTAAAGGAGCAACAGGCGCTCAAGGACCACAAGGAGATAAAGGAGATAAAGGGGACAAAGGAGACGCTGGTGATAAAGGTGCTACTGGTTCTACAGGACCACAAGGACCTACCGGAGACACTGGACCAACTGGACCACAAGGAGCGGCAGGAGACAAGGGTGCTACAGGAAGCACAGGACCACAAGGACCTGCTGGACCAACTGGACCTACAGGAGCAGCAGGAGATAAAGGTGCTACAGGAAGTACAGGACCTCAAGGAGCACAAGGTGCTACAGGACCTCAAGGAGCGGCTGGTGATAAAGGTGCCACTGGTTCCACAGGACCTCAAGGGGCTCAAGGAGATAAAGGTGACAAAGGTGACGCTGGAGACAAAGGACAAAAAGGTGTTCTAGGTGCTCAAGGGCCTACTGGAGACACTGGACCAACTGGACCACAAGGAGCAGCTGGTGATAAAGGCGCTACTGGTTCCACAGGACCACAAGGACCTGCTGGACCAACTGGACCTACAGGAGCGGCTGGTGATAAAGGTGCCACTGGTTCCACAGGACCTCAAGGGGCTCAAGGAGCTCAAGGAGCTCAAGGACCTCAAGGAGACAAAGGCGACAAAGGAGACGCAGGAGACAAAGGACAAAAAGGTGTTCTAGGTGCTCAAGGGCCTACTGGAGACACTGGACCACAAGGAGCAGCTGGTGATAAAGGTGCCACTGGTTCCACAGGACCTCAAGGAGCTGCTGGACCAACTGGACCTACAGGAGCTGCTGGTGATAAAGGCGCTACTGGTTCCACAGGACCTCAAGGAGCTCAAGGAGATAAAGGTGACAAAGGTGACGCTGGAGACAAAGGACAAAAAGGTGTTCTAGGTTCTCAAGGACCTACTGGAGACACTGGACCAACTGGACCACAAGGAGCGGCAGGAGACAAGGGTGCTACAGGAAGCACAGGACCACAAGGACCTGCTGGACCAACTGGACCTACAGGAGCAGCAGGAGATAAAGGTGCTACAGGAAGTACAGGACCTCAAGGAGCGCAAGGTGCTACAGGACCTCAAGGAGCGGCTGGAGATAAAGGTGCTACTGGTTCTCAAGGACCTCAAGGAGCACAAGGTGCTACAGGAGATAAAGGTGACAAAGGAGACGCTGGAGACAAAGGACAAAAAGGTGTTCTAGGTTCTCAAGGACCTACTGGAGACACTGGACCAACTGGACCTCAGGGTGCTGCTGGAGATAAGGGTGCTACTGGTTCTACAGGACCTCAAGGGTCTGCTGGACCAACTGGACCACAAGGAGCGGCAGGAGACAAGGGTGCTACAGGAAGCACAGGACCACAAGGACCTGCTGGACCAACTGGACCTACAGGAGCAGCAGGAGACAAAGGCGCTACTGGTTCTACAGGACCTCAAGGAGCTACAGGACCTACTGGGCCTCAAGGGGCCGCTGGTGATAAAGGAGCGGCTGGTTCTACAGGACCTCAAGGAAGTGCTGGACCAACTGGACCTACGGGAGCAGCTGGTGATAAAGGAGCTACAGGAAGCACAGGACCTCAAGGGTCTACTGGACCAACTGGACCTCAGGGTGCTGCTGGAGATAAGGGTGCTACTGGTTCTACAGGACCTCAAGGGTCTGCTGGACCAACTGGACCACAAGGAGCATCTGGTGACAAAGGAGCAGCTGGTTCTACAGGACCACAAGGAAGCCAAGGAAGTACAGGTCCACAAGGAAGTGCTGGACCACAAGGACCTGCTGGAAGTGCAGGACCAAAAGGACCAACAGGTACACCTGCTGGACCACAATATACATTTAAACCCGGAACTGGTGGAAACGAAACAGGAAAGGGCGAATTCAATTTCAATCATGGTACTAATGCAAGCATAACAACAGTATATGTTAATGAGTATCATAGAGATGACTCTTCTAACAGTATAGATGACTGGTTAGATGACTTAGGTGATGGTAATCAACAAATAGATATAAGGTTTGTTAAAGATGGAGATGCATCTAAATTCGTTATTTTACGAACAGCTCTATCAGCATGGATAGTAGGAACTTCAGGTGGACTCAATGAGTTCGCAATAAGCGTTACTCACACAGCATCTAGTGGTACATCCGTACCATTCTCAGAAGATGACAGTGTTACACTATCTTTCAACCCCGTTGGACAAAAAGGACAGAAAGGAGAAGCTGGCGGCGGGGGTGGCGGCGGTTCTAAAGGACAGAAAGGAGCGGCTGGACCAACAGGACCTACTGGTTCTACAGGACCTACAGGACCACAGGGAAGCCAAGGAAGTGCTGGTGACAAAGGTTCTACTGGTTCTACAGGAAGTGCAGGACCTACCGGACCAACTGGTTCTACGGGAGCAGCTGGTGACAAAGGTTCTACTGGTTCTACAGGAAGCACAGGTTCACAAGGTTCTAAAGGACAGAAAGGAGAAGCTGGCGGCGGAGGAGGCGGTGATACATTTACCGCTGGAACAGATGATGACCTTGTGGTAGCAACTGAATGGGTTGCTAATCCAATGACAGGAGCTGTTATGGCAATAGGTTCAATAACCTGTAATGTAACAGACGGGACAATAATGAGCTATTCATGATAAACAGGAGTAAATAAAATGGCAATAACAAAAACAGAAATAATAACAAAACTGGACGCATATATTGCAGAGTTAACCAGTGAACTAGCTACAGCAATGGCAAGTGGTAATATAAGTGTTGCCGCAGAGGAATTAGAAATGATGAGATGTGTAGCAGGAATACAACGGTGTGAGAATGCAAAAACGTGGGTGGAGGCGAATCTGTGATGAAGGACTTTGAAAAAGAGGAATTGCTGATACGCATGGATGAGCGAGTCAAAACTATTTTTAATAGAATGCACGACTTTGATAAATTATTTACAAATCACTTACACCACCACGAAAAGTGGGAAAATGATATTAGAACGCAAATGCGCTGGTGGGTTGCTGTTGCAATGACAGCCGCTACTGGTAGCGGAGCGATGATGATGGGAGTAATATAAAATGGCAATAAGTAGAGATTCAGTAATGACTTTGGATAAAGTAGGAGACCGTGTTAGGTTACTTACAGGTATTCAAGCTATAGAGATAGATGATAGTGATTTATCAGTACTAATGACAATGGCTATAGAATGGGTAGAAGAACAGGAAAGCACAACTTATACAGTAAACACTAATGATTTACAAGACCAAGCCGTTACATACTATACTTGTTATTTAGCAAGTTTAGCACAGAACGGTGTAGGGATAGAGAATTTAAAGATAGGAGAAATCTTTATAGGATATGGTGACGATGACCCATATGGTAAATATTTAGATATGGCAAACGATGCATTATTACAAAAGAATGCATTAAGTATAAAGATGACCGATTATAATGCAGACCCAATTATGGGTGATGTAAATTGGAAAAAGAATATAGATGGTTCGGATAGCACTTTGAATATTAGACAGAAACCAAGGAACATAAACTGAGGTATATATGGTTAGTACGGTAAAGACAGGTTCAGTCAACATGCCTAAATTATTAAGGCAGATGAGCCACCGCACTAACAATGTAAGGGAAGTAATATTTCAGAGAGATGCTATTTATGATAAAGATTTTGCAAAATTCAGGAAAGATGATGATTCAGCAGCAGAGCTTTCAGGTCCACCAGTAAACTTTGGATATGAGTCAAATTCTACAACAACTGCCAGTTTTTCTAAAACACAAGATAGTGGCTCAATTACCCATAAGTATATAAGTACACCAGAGTTAACGATAGGAGGCCTTAAAGTGCTCCAAATGCCCATTATTAGCCGTTCTGGTACGTTAGAGAGAACAGGGGCTAGAATCTCAGGAGAATGTAAGTTTTATACACCCTCTTTAGCAAGCATTAGACAACTCGATAATTTTAGTGAAACAAAACAATTTGATGAGTTTGAAGCTTATGATAAATTTATAGATATAGAAAGAGCAGTATACACACCTAGTGATATAAGCTCTACAGGTAATCAAACAATTTATATATCTGAAGGCTCTACTTATAATCCGGGCTACGAAGTAGATAGGATTAGATTCAAAATAAAAACAGCAGACAACCTAGAATCCATAACACTCAATGGTCAAGAAGGTGGTTCGGGTGTAGCTTTGAGATGGGAAGCAATAGATACATGCACACCTACAGACTGGTTACTTATAGATTTACCTCTTAGAGATATAACTGATAGTGATACAAAGGAAGTATATCAAAACGGCACGGGGTTGACATTTAAAGCAGACCCTGTAACATTAGATGTAGACAAGCTTTATGGAGATAATAATAACTATTTAAGCTATTTACAAATTGCTACATCAAGCTCTAGCGCTATAGAGCTTAAAGAGATTAATATATATAAGAGTGCTGAATGGAGCCTAAAGAGTATTAAAGATTATAGAGATGAATATATGCAAATTGAAGCTGTAAGGATTAGAGGAGACAGAACCAGTAGGAGAAGAACATATGGCTAAAGATTATTTAAATGTAATAGAAAGAGCCCTGATGATGGGTGTTAGTGATAAGATAAATGCAGCAGTAACAGGAGATGTATTTGTACACGGTCAGTTCCCTGAATCTGAAGATATGAAATTTCCAACTCTAATTGTACAACAAGTAGCTTCAGGTTTTGAAGAGAAGTTCCATGGAGATAAGGTAACTTTCGG
>Ga0315338_1002446_pt1 | contig 18390 bp, 39 predicted proteins | sample ASW8metaG_FD_204518 | JGI IMG/M metagenome (GOLD analysis project Ga0315338, IMG submission 204518) | Ammonia-oxidizing marine archaeal communities from Monterey Bay, California, United States - ASW #8 | ecosystem: Environmental > Aquatic > Marine > Coastal | place: USA: California | collected... | reverse complement strand
TCAAATTTAGTGTATTTCATACAAGTTCCTCCTTTGAGGATTTTGGGAGTCGAATATCATCCTCCCCAAACCACCCGTGATATTTACCACACTGGGGTTCTAAATTCGGTCGCACCCGCATTACTAAAGTACCATCTCTAAGCCACGCTGTTATATTTCTAGCCCAAGATTGTCCAGACGGTGCTTGTGGATCTGCATGAACATATACTTGTACATCATTACCACCTCGTCCTCTTTTATCGGTATTTATATCTCCAGCAATAGTTCTTATTCGAACAGGGGTACTAGGTAACCATCTCTCGTCTTGTTTGATTTCCTGTGTAATAAACTTACGAACTGCAATCGTATTTCTAGTTTTTCCTCCCTCAACATAATTAAAATCATCCAAAAACTCTGAGGGACAATCTATTTCTCGTATCCAAGTTAGCAAAGGTAATTTATCAGTATCTTTCACTATAGCTGGAATTCTTTTATAATCTCCATCCTCAACTTTCAAATATGATAAGTTGAGCACTTGTTCTTTAGCTAACTCAGCTTGTTCTTCAGGACTTTTCCCGTAAAACAACTTTGCTAATTCTTCATTCTTATCAACATAAATCTTATAGTCTTCCCACAACTCTGGAATCATCATAATACGTTGATCAGTTCCTACACCATTACCGCCTGTTCTTACCCATTGCGCTAAATTATCAGCTTTAGTAGATTTTATTGATTTTGCTGTAATGATAATTTGTAAGGTCATAGGAAATCCTGGGAACCCAATAGTCTGACCCATTTCCATTTGCCTGTGACCAATAAGGATAATCTTTTTAAAACCCTTATTATACACATAACGAACTATACTAGAGACATCTTTGATAGCTTTCTTAGTACCTTCATGATAAATAGTATTATCATAACCACTATCTCTAATACCTCTCCACCTTGCAGTACCTCCATTAACTGTTACAACAGCGACATCAGATTGATCGATATCAGCGCAACAATTATCTAGTTGCCATGCTACATTAGTATGAAAACCCGTAAAGTGATTACCATTAATAGAAATCAATGCTTCAGGTTTAGTAAGTTCACGAACAATTTCATCTAAATACTCATCAGCCAAACAATCATGCTTTCGAGTCCACGCATTAATATTTCGATCAACAGGTATTAAAGTAGCTGCTGTCGGATGAACATAAATACCACTTCTTGAACGTAAAATCTCTACTTTAGGTCCTGGTTTAGTTAATATACGATTACGAAATGTCGCTGTAGATTCAATAATTCCAAGATTAGGATACTTTAAAAGTTCATGGAGTAAGCGGTGATATGTTTTTACACCTGTTTTATGAGCTTCGTCAATAAAAGCGTTAATTCTTCGATTAGAATTTGCTGCTATTAGTTTTAAAATATTATCTACATAACTATGATTTGAATTAATAGCCCAAATATCTAACCCCTGATTCACATTGGCAAATTTTTCAAGTAATCTTTGCTTACCTTGTTTATCCCGATAGGAATGGCAATTTATTTCCAAACCTGCTAATTCAGGAATACTTTCAAATTTACCTAGAAAATCATCAGTATAAGAACCTAGATCAGGGCCCCATGCTAAATTTATACTTTGATAATCTTCTTCGGCAGCTTTAGCTAATCCATATGCTCCAAGTAAAGTTTTACCTTCTCTTGTTCTAGCAGTTAATAAACTGCGGTTTTGTGGATCAAAATTTATTTCTCCACTTAAAGTAGTAACTGGATAGTCACTATCAATTTTTATCTTCATTATATGTTCCTTTTCTTTGTTTAATATTAGATTCTAGAAAAAGTTTCGTAGATTCTACTCCTTCTTCCTCTAGAATTTTTAATGCTTGTTGAAGCAATATTCTCTCTTTAAATTTAGCATAACTTAGTTCTACATGAGTATAGTCTTTTTCATGTTTAATATCCCATGAATATTCACAATGTTTTTTGAAGTTCCACCAATGATCACATTTTTCAATAGCTGACATCTCTGGATAAGGTTTAAAATCAAAACCTAGTTGAAAAGCGTCAAAGGCTTGTATAATCCAATTTCTTCGTCGTTGTTCATTTTCTACATGCCAATTATCTTCTCCAAATCTACCCTCTTTTATACCTTGCGTATCAAACTCATAATTATTTATTATTGTTTGTATGATAGAAGAAAAATTAGGAAATTTAGGGTTCTCAAAAAAATGACCTAAAAACCACTCAAATGAAATTTTATTTGGATTCTTAAAAATATAAGAAATAATTCTAACTACATCCTTTGCTGAATAACTTCTTTGGCTAGTAAGCTTTTCCATAAATTCTTCAGCACCTTCTCCAACATCACAAATTTCTCTTAAAACTTTTGTGGCAGGATAATCATTAAATGTTTTCTCATAACTCCTCTCATTTTTAGGATAAGTGCTGCACCAACTCGTAAGACAAAGACCCTTCACTTTTGTTTCCGTCATAATTTAATAAACTCCTTTTTTCTTTTATTATTTTATTAAAATAACATATATATAACCAAGTGGCAATCTATATGCACATTCAAATCTATCTTCCTGTAAAATTTATTAAAGTCACAGTTTTTAGATACAAAAAAAGACTACCTGTTTCCAAGTAGTCTTAAATAAGCTGGTGCCCGCGCCCAGACTCGAACTGGGAAGCCGAAGCGAGGGATTTTAAGTCCCTTGTGTTTGCCATTTCACCACGCGGGCATAAAAAAAGGGGGTGGCGCGAACGCCACTCCCCTATTCCCCTCATTGAGATAATTACTGAACGATGCCCAGCAACCGAGTGAGTGCATCTTTCGTTGCACCCTCGAACCCACTGACATCCATGCCAGTAGTCTCAATTTCACGCAAAAGTTCCTTCTTCGTAGGACCCTCACGCTTCGCAGCGGTTTGCTTCGGCTGGGCGACATATACGCCCTCACGAACCAGCTTGCTACGTACGGACCTGATCGTTTTCCCAACGCTATCCGCGATGGTATCCAGATCGACCCCATTAGAATACTGCTCCATAACCGAAGCAGTCATCTCGTCCGTGTAGTTCGGAGCCTTTGTTACAGTTGTGTCAACCATGATTGATATTCCTGTCGTATTTAGTTTGGGGATCAAGTTTGGAGGCGATCCGTTCCCTCATTGATTTATATATATTACCAAGATTTGAGCCATTAAGCAAGTCAAAAGTTAAATCTTTTTTAACCGACCACATCGTGTAAGGAATAATATCCTCCCAGAAATGAAACTTTCTAGGGTGACGATGGCCATCATTGACAAACTGTGGTAAAATATGCATTTGTGTTTTTTCCTTTTTCATTATGTCTTTATAATAACATGATAATGGCTGAAAGGCAACTAAAAAAAGCCTTTCACTGGATGTGAAAGACTTTTAAAAGTAGCAATTCTATTCTTCCCTTAAGGAACAAAAATAACTCCATGATGATAATCGATAACTTTGCTCTCCTTGTCTAAGGTGAAGTTCGATGTGATAATGCCCTTTGCTTGTTCAAAGATTCCATTACCACCCTCGACTACCCAGACGATACCGCCCTGCATTAGTCCTTGATCACCTATAGGCTGGAACTCACCAGGCACAACTGTATCAAACTTAAGCACATTTCCGTTGTTAAACGAGACCCAGCCCCATTCCCAGAACTTCTTGCCTGGACCAAGCTCACCGCCTTCGCAGGCCATTACCTTGGTTGTGTACTCAGCTTTCGGTCCAGCGACTTCTTCCATGTGAACGTCCACTCCATCATCAGTGATTTTTGTGGTGAATCGCATACAAGGAGCAAAAGAGCGAGTAATCCAAAGATATTCGCCCTTTTTCTCCTGTTCGCCTCGACCTGTGAACTTCATATTATAAAGAATACGACGCATAGGTTAGTTCTTACTTGGTTGCAAGTGCTTCATCGTTATCAACGATAAATGTCTCAATCCGCTCACGAAGAGAGAACAAAGTTTCCCACTCATTCTTGTAGAATGTAATAGGGAACTTACGGATACCGTTGACTTGGACACACCCCTTAGGGCTAACCTTTACAACGATGCTCTTTTCCGTTTTAGTGCGCTCCGTCTCAAGAGCCTCCATTAGCTCTTCTCGGCTCATGTCTGTCATGTCTACTGCTGTTGGCATTCTGTACCTCTGTTGGTTTGTTTTTTCATTATGACCTATAATAGCATAAAATAAAGCATTAAGCAAGAATATTATTTATTCAAATAGGGAATGAGATACTTTATCTCCTACCATTATTCCCAACCGTGCTCCCGCTACTAGTTCTAGAACCGCACCGACTTCCCTCTTGGAAGAGATACTTTCCACTGAGTAAGGAGTAGTGCTGGAAACAATAGATGTAATTTTTCCATTCTTTCCAATAAAAAGAATATCCAAAGAAAAAGAAGTATTTGACATCCACATATTAATGTGACGTTCAGTTCCTAAATCAAATAACATTCCTCGGTCAGGGGCTAACTTTTCTCTACCCGTAAGACCTGTGGATTGTTCTTTATTAGTACGAGCTACTTCAACTCGAAAAGAACGTAACCCCTCAGTTGTCTCAATAGTAAGTTCTTCTAGAGGTAATTCTGTCATTTTTCTCTCCTATTGTGCAGAACCCCAATGGTTATCAAGAGTCATTAGTTTCTCTTCTGCAGCAGCAAGTTTAGTTACTTCAGAGTCTACTGCACTGACCAAATCAGGGTGTTCTCCAATTCCAGTTGGATTAGTAAGATAAACTTCAATATTAGCCTTAGCAGCCGCAATCTCAGCTTCGTATTTTTTTCGTAGTGCTTCTATCATGATGGTTCGTTATCCGTTCTTAGAGAACCTTGTTCTACTAGGTAATCTAGATATGCTTCGAATTCTCTTAAAGCTACACTTCGAAACTTAGTATTAAATCTAATGTGACCATCTAAATAGTCTAAATCTTCATAATTGCCATGTTCGGCGGTAATATTAAATTGCATTTATTTCCTTTCTATATTTTACAATCAATTAAAGTAATTTTGTAAATCTCCTTTACGTTTTAAATCCAAGGTGACACAATGGGGTCCTCCACCTAAAGTTCTAGAGTGTCTCATCGGTAAACCAATTGTTTCAATTCCATACTCTTCTATAACTTTTCTTAACTTTGTTTGATTTTGATCAACAATGACAAGTTCTTCATTAACACTGAGTAAATTTAAACCAATATATTTAGAGCAAGGACTGATACCTTTGTCTAAACTACTTTCTACATCAATTACTTCTTTTCCTGGGAAAAATATTTTATCCCACTTTTTAAAGATAGGAGGATAAAAATCAGGACTTAACCTATCTCCATTAAACAAAACGAGACCGGGCCTTAATGGTAATACAGTTGTGTCAAAATGCGTATATAAATAAAACCCTTCACATAAATGAATTTTATATTTATCGCCTAGTATAGACTGCATCCAAAAGTATCCATTCATGTTTCCACTATTACTAATTTGATATAAAAGATCCCCACCAAGTCTTACTATGTTTGGAGCATCAAATACAATTTCTTCATTAAGTAACGTTGGGTTATCTAAATTCTCTAGTTGATATCCACTATCTAATAATCTTGGTTTTGGAGCTGCAATCCATTTTGTTCCTGACAACATAGCATCCATCAGTCTTTTTCTCAAAGACCAAATTTCAAAATATCTTGATCTCATAGGACTCGGACATTCTATAACCATATTATCTAATGGAAGAAGCAAGTCTCGTGGACAGTATTGATACCATCCTGTTGTTTCCCAATCTGGAGTGCTAAATTTTTTAGAGTTGTCAATATCATCAGGTCTGAGAACATGCACACCTAAATTTACTAACGTATTTGATAAGTTATTTAAGTCTTCATTAGCCTCACCAATTACGTCATCTGCATAATTACCTTGCAATAATTTAATGTCATCGTAAGATTGATATGGAAAGCAAAAACTATGTATACTCTTATCAATTATAGGCATCTGAGCATGAGTTGCTATACCTACAACAACTTCTTCTAATTGATCCCAATCATTGTGGGATGATATTATTGTCATTATTTTTTATTAAAACTTGCCCTTGATGGGTTTTATATTCTTTCAGTATTTCTAAATTAAATTGTGAAATTACTTTGTGCATTTCTTGATGATCTCCATGAAAATAATCGTCCAAAACTAAATATTTGGGATTTAATTGTAATGACATTTTAATGTCACTTTCTATACCCTCAACCGAATGATCTCCATCAATAAAAATAAGATCAAAAATCTCTTCTGACTTAAAAGTTCGACTATCACATTGCAGATACCGAAATCTATTTGGAAAATGGGATTCTAGTAATTGAACTGATTTAACTGAAAAGTCATCAATATCCAAACTCATTAAGGTAGCCGAAGAGTTAATTAGCCACATTAAAGCACTATTTCCTCTTCGAAACCCAATTTCTAAAATAGAATTCGGAGTAGTTATATGACAGATATCCTCAATTGTTTCAAAACAATGATGACTCATCTCCCCTTCTGGTATTTCAAAATCTATTTCTGTCTCAGCTGGAATATCCATTGAGAGAATATTATTATCATGCTGGATACTTTGGTAAATCTTAGAAGTATGATTTCTAAATATTAATTTAGCATCAACCGCTTCTAATTGTCCATGTAATGCTTGAAATAACTGATATAATTCGGTATTCACTTAGTGTTTCTTTTATTAGACACTAAAAGCAAAGTGGGGTACATACCCTACATTAAAAGCTGAATCTGCCTCATCTTCCAAATGTTCATCTAGTTCTACTGGAAGGCTATCTTCCTCCACCCAAAAAGAACCTTCTTCACTATCTTTGGGGCTAATTCCTGTTAATCCCCCTTGACCGTTCAATCCTGTATAACAGGAAGCTTGATAAATTTTTCCCTCATACCGACACTGTTCTTCGTGTTGGTATGATTTATCATCATTATATTCTTCTATCATATTTTTTCCTTTCTATATTAATAGAATTCTTCTATGCAATTGTATAAGCATTCCAGGCATTAGCCTGATAATTTACCGCATAACAAGACATAACATTCACATTAGTGGTATTTCCTGATACCCCATCATCTCTTAAAACAACTTGTAATTTATCTAAGGTTGCAGTAGGAATATCTTGTGTGTATGTGGAAAAAGCACATACTGGCACTGTGTTAGCGGTATACTGAACAACATAAACATTAAAATTTGAAGTTGTTAAAGTTTCATCACTAATGAGATCATCATCTTTAAAAATTTGACTCAGCTTATCTATAGTAGCTGACGGAATTTCATGACTCATATTTAGTTCTCCTTATATAATAATTTTAATAACCATTAGTTAATATATCATAATATTATAATCTTATCAAGAAAAAATAATGGCTAACTCTCGTCTGCTCCCTTTTCAGAAAAATATTTTTCAAATTTTCCTTCCTCTTTAGCATACGAGTCGGCTACTTCTAGGTCAACCTCTCCTTTAGTTGTAATATTGGGCCAAATTTCTGAAAATTTAGTATTAATTTCCAACCATCTAGGGTCATCATCAACTGTATCAGGAATGATAGCTTCTACAGGACATTCTGGTTCACAGACTCCACAATCAATACACTCATCTGGATGAATAACTAACATATTCTCTCCCACATAGAAACAATCTACTGGGCATACTTCCACACAGTCCATATATTTACATTTTATACATGATTCTGTTACTAAATAAGTCATACTAATCCTTTTTATCAAAAAATATTGAAAGAGTGAATCGGAAGTCAGGAGCAACTCTTGAACTTGGTCTTAATCCGTGGGGATGATCCCCATCAAAAAAAGCAATTCGTCCAGGTTTATAAGATACTACACCTTTAATCTCTTGTCCATCTTCTTCATAAAATAACGTTTCTCCAAACCATTCAGTCTTCCAATCTAAATTAACATAATATAATAATACATCCCGAGGAGGTCTAGAATCTGTATGGGGCCAATGCACAGTAGAAAATTGATCGCAATTAACAATTACTAATGCAGGGCTTCTATTATCAATAAGGTTTAATAGCTCAGGTTTTTGAATATTCTGCAAAATTCCTAGCTTTTCCATATCTTCTTCACTGTAAGAACTAAAAAAATAAAGCTGGTTCAAATTCTCGATAGTAGCAGAATCAGGCCATCCTATTTTATAATTACTATCTTTGACAAAATTATAATAATATTGTCTTTGTTTGAATGAAAAAACATTATCAAAAATTTGTATCATGGTACTTCAATATTTCCAGACAAAGAAATTCGGTAGTCATCACTTGTAAAAAACGGGTAAACACAGTGTTGTAAATTAGAAGGAAAAATAATCATCTTATTTTCATAACTTCTATCTGCTTCAATTGTATGTTGACCTATTGCTCCTTTTGAATCCATTTCAAGAAAATTAAATTGAAAACAAGCACCAGTATTAACAGTGCCTACATTCACAATAGGAAGATTTTTCTCATCCTCAATTATAAAGGGCATCTTATACCAAAGAACAAAACTTAGTAAGCCCGAATGAGTATGAAGTGGGTTATACTCACCTTTTTTACAAAAATTAACCCATATGTCTTTTTGACCTTCATTAACTCGGATTATATGATGATCATTAACTCTTTCATGATTTCCCACAGATTTCCAATAAACAGGAACTACTTCTTGAATAAACTTCTCCAGAAGATGAGTACTTTCATAAATTCTATACTCTTGTTCAATAGCCCCTGCTAACTTTTCTTTATAAGAATTAGCACTTTGAAAGTTAGAATCTAACATTTCTTGTACTTCTTTCTCGATACAAGCAACTATATGATACGGTAAATCACATTGTAAATATCCTATAATTGAAATGGGGTGAAACCCAACATTCGCAAAATTATTCATCTTCCTCTTATCAACGTATACCCAATAGGGTTTTCAAAATTACCTATTAACTCTACCCTTACCATATACCACAGATTACCAAAAATATAGTATTCTTTTACAATTTCTTTAATTATTGAATCAACTGGTATAAATACTGGAACCCAATGACATCCATACTCAAATAGTTTTTCCTTGGTTGGACGTTCAAAATCATGAATAATCTTATCAACAGCCTCAAATGTGTTACACCATTGGGTAACAGATAGTGGCATATCTAATTTTTCTGCAGCTAGAAGTCCATTGCAAAAAAAGTATGCAATAATTGTAGCCGCTATCCATAATGTTAATTTATTTTTTTTCATTGAGGTATTTTATTAAAATATCACCATGACAAGACTGAGGTTTACAAAAACAACCTAAAGTTTTATCACGGAGTTCTTCTAAAGAATTTAACAAGTGAGTTTGACCTTGAAACCATTCTTCATATTGTTTAATTACTTCCTCCCTATTACCATCCTTACCAATTACGTATGGGTTTCCCCACTTACTACCACGACCAATATATACATCATAATCTTCGTGGTATTTATTTACTACTCTTGTCACTTTTTATCCCAAGACGAGAAGTTACTAACTGAGCTTTTAATTGTAAAATTATCGCATTCAAACGATTGTTTTCTTCTTCTAATCTTTTTATTTCTTCTAGTCCTCTATACCCGTATTCAGTATAACCATCTGTCATTAAGCACCTCCTTTAATTAGGGCAAGCTTCTTGAGCTAAATTATCAACATAGTTATTCCATTGATTAGAACTGTGCCCTTTTACCCATTCCCATTTTATACTTCGTGCATAAACCAGTTTATCAATCTGATTCCAAAGATCAAGGTTCTTTTTTCTTCGCCACTGTCGTGTGGCTCCCTTAACAACTACTTGAGAGTCTGATTTAATAGTCAACCAAAGATCATCATTAGATTTAAGTGCTTCAATTACAGCAATCATTTCAGCTCTATTATTAGTAACTCTACCACAAGAACCTGAGCCTTGTGCTGTTACATCATTCTCTTCAATTCTTGCCCAAGCATATGCTCCAGGGCCAGGATTATACCTACACGAACCGTCAGTATATATTACCACCATCATATTCCTCCACTAATTCTTCTAAATCTATTTCATTGTACCCCAGATCATTAAGCTTTTCTATAGTTTCTTCCCAAGAAATAGCTCCATATTCATAGAGAGTACATATCCTTTTTACTTTTGCTTCCCAAAATTCTCGGGTGCTGACAACACTCATTCTCTAAAATTTAGTTCTACTTGAACTCCGTTAGGATCAACGATAAATAATTGGTCAATTGCTTTTGGAGGAGTACTTTTTTCATTATTTCCTTCCTCTAAAAGAACTCGATTATATTTATAACTAATCTCTGCTTCATCCAATTTATTTTGAGTTTCAGTTAATTGCTCAACATCACATCTAAAAGCAATATGATCTAAAGTTCCACTTCCTTTTACAAAAGAATCCTTGTCTATTTCAATTAAATGCACGCAAGCGGTTTGATAATCAGGGTCTAGGTATAACCATGACCCATTAAAATTGAAATCTGGTCGATGACCATCTATTAAACCTAATAAACTATAAAAATTAATTGTTTCCTGTAAATACGGAGTATTAATATTTACATGGTCAAAATTAGTGGCAATACGTAACATTATGTTTCCTTTTCTTATTGTGTTCTCTGTTGGTGAGGCCAAGCTTTGGCTCCTGATAATTTCTTAATATGATCAACCATAGCCATCATTCCAACTTGCCTTCTAGCAGTAAGTCCTACTCCTAATCCTAGTTTATCAATTACATGTACATCCACTTCTTTTAATTCTTTTTGAGTATGACCACTCAAAGCTTGAGTGATAATAGTAACTAAACCCTTAACAATAGCAGCATTACTATCTCCACGATAATAATAACATGCGTCTCTTTGATCTTGAATTATCCAAACATCAGCTAAACACCCATCCATCTCATGTTGTCTTATTCGATCTGATTCTTCAAATTCTGGAGACTTTTGTCCAATCTCAATTAAATATTGAAATTGAGCCATTTCTCCATCTAATTCTAAAAGATCATTTAAATCTCCAGCATAATCAGTAAGAATTGATAACATATTAAACTCCCCTTCCAGTCCAACCCATTGGGTCACGTACATTATATAAAGGAATATTTGCTTGATTAGAAAGTTTTATCATATTCACTGTGCCTTTCCCTCCTGAAAAAGCTACAACTAAATCAGGCAGTCCCTCATCAATCATTTGTTGATTTCTCATAAAACCTGCACTTTTTCCATAAACATCCCATTCAGCAGGGTAAATTTCAAGAGAAACTTCTCTTTTTTTAGCCCATTGTTCTGCTAAAGAATCTGCTCCTTTTGCATGTCCAGATATAATAACAGTGATAGGACCGAAAGTTCCTGGGCCTTCCCAAGAACAATCGATCCAATCTAAAACTGCATAGAGTTCTTCGCGATTATCATAATCACGACCTCCACAAACTAACACTCTCACTTATTTTTCTTTTCATCATAAAGCTTGCAAGCAAGAATATAAGCTTCATCGGAATCAAATCCTTTTTTAATAAGTTCTAAGGATTTAGAATGAATCCACTCATCTTTCTCACTTATATTTGGAACCATCGTCCAGGGTGGCATTTTAAGCTGCCTTCGCAAAATCGGTAGCTAATTTAAGAGCTTTATTCTTACGGGTAAGATTAACTCCCATCCATGCAGATGATAAACGTGTGTCTGCAGAACGTCCTAACTGGTGGTCGGTAAGGTAAGTAACAGTATTAAATGCCTGCCACCACGAACCTTCTCCAAGTTCTGTACCAGGTTGCTTATGAATTACTTCTCTCGCCAAGATTGAATTCTTAGAATCCTCGTTTGAAGTTCCTGTATTTGGAAAGATTAAATTAAAGTAATCGGTTAGAGTTTCTTTATTCCAGCGTTTACTAGCAATAAACTGAGATACTTCTTGATAATTAGTAAGTGATTGATGAGCTAATCCAAGCATTTCCTTAACAGTATCTTCATCCCATTGTTGATTGTGATGAATTTTAATCTGCCGTCCTGCCGAATCTTGCTCTAAAGCATAACTCATAGTATTCCAACAAACTACTCTTACTGGAGTAGATTTAACTTGAATTGCTTTTCCTCTCTTGTGAGGATTAACAAATAGTAAATAAGCATCAATAACATCTCCAGGAATTACTTCAAAAGATTCTTTAATCTTTGCTAGTGCCCACACATACTGACCATCATGTAATGATCCTGCAGTATGCATTTCCATTTCACCTTTTTCTACAAAATCATGAAAAAACTCGAAAGCCTGTTCATTTTGTAAAGGGTTCCAATTAGGTCCAACAACATCATAGAATCGACCATCCGTTTTACGAATTAAGCCAAACTTATTAGGAATAAATTGTTGCTGTGTTTTATCATCACCTATAGTATAGGTAAGTGGAACTTTATCCACTTCCCAATTTAATTCAGCAGCATTTAACATCTCTACAGGGGTAAGATCTGGACGAACTTTAACTCCAAGACCGTGCCAAGGAACCTCCCCTGCATATGCCATTGTTTCTACTGCAGCTACCATAATATAAATTTCTCCTTTAATTTTTTAATTTATATATAAATTATATTAAAAAAATTACCTAATGCCAAGTAATTTTTTACTTTTCTTATTGAATAGCCTTTTCCACCAAGATAGTTTTGGAGGAGCATAATCTACAAATAAGTCTAATTGTCTTTTATCTGCCTTGTTTCTCCATGAAGAAGGATCTTCACTAGGAAAAGGGTGGTAAGTCCCGATAAAATCGCGTCCTTTCATCATAATTAACATCTCCTTAAATACCCAAAGCTAATTTAGCCTCCTCACTCATCATTTGAGGTCCAAAAGGTGGGTCAAAAGTGGTAATAACATCTACATCATCTACTCCTTCAACTTGAGAAGCAGCTACTCGAATATCACTTACTATTAAATCTGCTTCTGGACAAAAAGCACTCGTTAATGTATGAGTAATCGTTACTTTCGGTAACGATTCTATATTAATATCATAAATCAACCCTAAATCATATATATTAATTGAAATCTCAGGGTCGTAAACTTGTTTTAAATTTTCTATAATCTTATCTTTAATCATCTTCTTATTCCTTTTCTGAACACCAGCCTACCCTAATAAAAATCATATCATCAGGAATGTCACGGTTGTCTTCTAGTTCTCCAATACTTATCCCGCAGATATCAAATTTATCTGGTAAAGAAAAATAGTTTGAAGCACACCCACTAAGAACACTGGTGCTAAGCAGCCCGACTGCGAACATCTTGATCATCCCACTCCTTAGACTGAGCTAAATTATTTAGATTAGGCAAAAAGTCTGGGTTATCTCTGATAACGGTAGTTAACCCATTAGCGATAGAAGTAACAACTGCTTCTTCTGTATTTTCGGAATTAGTTGTTTCATCCATACCCCAATGTAGCCAAACACCATGAAGGGTTTCATGAAGTAAAATATTTAAGCGATCAGAGGAAGATAAAGTAGGAGTTATTTTAATAGTTTTCTCAACATGGTTAAATTGACCATCTGAATCAGCATCATCATTATCAATGATTTTATAGTCACTATATCCTATCTTAATCTTCTTCATCATTCCACTCTTCATAAGCCCATTCATATTCATCTTTTAAATGTTGAGGTGCTTCTGATAAGTCATAGCAATGATCCTCTCCATTGACAAATTCTCCAATGAAATCCATACTTGGTTCACAATAAGTTGCATTTACTGTAAATCCTTTATTTTCTGCTTCCTCATAAACTCCAGTAGGTGGTGACCAAGCAGAACTAAAATGAATAGTTAGTACATGTTCATCATTATCCAAAGTTATATTGCCTCCATCATCTCCAACATCCCACTTAGTTCCCCATTTATTAACTCGATTCATATACCAATCGTTATTCGTATCATCAACAGGAATAGGAAGAAAATAATTACAAAGTTTTTCTTCCTTAAAAGCCTCTTTTACTTCTGTAATAGCTTTAGGGTCTGTGTGCTCAAAATGCACTGTATTTTCACACCAATTAGGCATCCTCGTTACCCTCCAACAGATCGTTAGTTCGCGGAACAGTTATTACTGCACTTTTAACCCAATTTATAATCATATCGTAATCATCACTGAAATCTATTTTGTGAGCGACTTCTGTAAGTTGCTGATGAATTTCGTCATCACTAAAATCTTTAAGTATAGCATCCTCATAGTAGTCTCGAACATCGTCAGGACTAATAGTTAGAAATACTACTGTTTGATGTTTATCTTCCCAATCTGCTAATTCACGTTCTTTATCTATATTCTTTGTGTATATATCTGTCATCATGTGGTTTGGTCCTCCCCAACCGAATGCATCTTCATAGTTCATTATTTTAATTTTCTAAATTATTTTTTTATTCTTTTAATTATAACAAAAAAAGAAGCGCAGAGCAACCCCTGCGCTTCTTAAAATTGTGATCTATGTCTACTTAATTAATCATTATCTTCTTCATATTCATCATGAAGTTCTACTTCAGGATGGACTCCATCAGGAGGCTCATACCCATCACCATCTGTAATGTACTCCGATTCTCCGTTGTTATACTTTTGCATAGCTTCTTCATGAGTATCGGCCTTAACCTCGTAGATTGAGTCTATTAAATAAGGAGCATAGATTCTCCAAACTCGAGTTACTTTACCCAATTAACTTCTCCTTTCGCATCCAGATACAAAGATCTGAAATCATTTCTTTTAACGTGCCGTATTTAAAATCTAATTCTTTTATTGCTTTTGTACTATCAACTATTTGATTAAGAGATAATAAGTCAAATACTTCACTAGTCATACTAGAATCTCTTTCAAAAGAAACCGTTGGAGTTTTACTATTCATTATTTCCGAAACAATATTACCAATTTCTTCGAAAGAAGCTGCAACTCCTCCTAAAAGATACTTTTCTCCTGCTCTGCCCTTTTCAAAGGCAGTAATATGAGCACGAGCAATATCCTCAACGTGACAAAAATGACTATTACCAGGAGGTGTTGTTTTAAGTTTACCGCTAACTATTGATTCAACAAAGGATATCCAAACTACACCACCATGCGGTCCTATAACATGAGCAGGATTAAGTATAACTGCGTCAAGTCCTTTTTCTATTGCTTTTGACACTTCTAGTTCCGCAAGATATTTACTACGAAAGTAATTTAGTGGTATATCTAAAGCGTTAGATAGAGAATTTTCATTAATTGAAACGCTATCTTGTGCTCCATAAGTTGCTAAAGATGAAGTATAAATAAACCGTTTAATTTTTCTCTTAATAGATGCATCTATTACATTAATAGTTCCATCAATAGTAGTTAAATCCTGTTGAATATCTGGAACGCGGTTAAAATTAAGATTAGCAGCTACATGAAATACAGCATCAGTATCTTTAGGTATAAAGGAAATAATATTATCGTCACATATATCACCTTTAACCAATTTAACAGGAAGTTTAGAAAGATGAGTAATATTTGATTGTACTCTGTGTAGTGCAGTAACGTCCCATCCTTCTTCACATAGTTGTTTAACTAAATTAATTCCAATAAAACCAGAAGCTCCAGTAACAAAAGCTCTTTTATTCATTAGGTCATATCTTTAGCTCGGATACGGATAATTTTAATACTCCGTAGAGGAACTAAAGTAATATAAGGATCTTCCCTAAGCATTAAAGCACTATCATTAATGTCAACTAAAGTTCCAATTGCAGTAACATCGTCTGCAATGCGAACATTAATTTCTTTTCCAATTGCTTGTGTAAGATTCCTTTTGAGTCCTTCTTGTAAGTCCATATTTTTCTCCTTTTTATTGTTTTTCAATTACCTCTGCGGTATGACCACAGTGGGGACAAGTTAATGGTTGCTCCATTAATTCTAAATCAACAGAGGTAGCATAACTCCACCAATTTACGCAATTAGCACAGGTAAAATGGAATATTAACTCTTGGGTATAGGTATGTGGATTCATAATTAATGCATTGTCGCAACATTAGATTCATCAAGCAACAACATTAAATTATCACTTAACCAATCAGCATAAGCTTGAGCCTCTTCTATAGATTCAAAACCTCTAAAAGATACTAAAACTTCTTTTTCTTCTTCTACGGTTCCTACCATAAAATTAATTTGAGTCATTTCATCATCATCCATTAGGGGGATACCTCACTTTTAATCTATTTAGTACTATAGTCCAATAATTTACTGCCCATTTTGAAGTAGAATTTTGTTTAGCAGTAAGAGCTTTCTCAACTAAATATAAGACATCTTCTTCGGTTCTAACCATTTTTCCACTCTTTCTCTTATAGTTAATGGGTCAAAATCCTCAAAAATATTATTAATTTTATAAGGATAATCATTTTCATTTAATCCTAGCACAACACCGATTTCGGACTTTAAATTACTTGTCCAAAACTTTGCCATGCGAGTATGTTTACACGTTTTTCTGCGCCATGCAGCGGGACAAGTACAGCCCCTAGAACTTATAGTATATACACCCAAAGGTTCATTGTCATCTTCAAATTTAGAAATTTCAATGTCAATATTATTCTTTTTTCTAATTAAATATTGCATTTTTAAAAATTTCCTTCATCAACTTGAAAAACAAATAGACCATTTGCTCTCCACATCTCAACTACAGATTTTCTATCATCAAAAGCAATTGTGGGGTCATATCCATTTATTTTCATTTTGCGTAACATATTTTCTTTTACAACTGTATCAGGACGATAATCCTTAACTGTTCTTAAATAAACAGCATCATAGGGAATATCATTATCTTTTAAAAATTGTAAAGTTATATTGTTATAACTACGAGGACGTCCTGTAGCAATAATTATTCGGTGTCCAGCTAATTTTAATAACTGTGCCATCATAACAACAGGTTGAATAGGAGTATCTCCTATCATTCCTGCATAAAACGAATCCCAATCTTTAGGTTTCCTTTCTACAAAATGGCGACGGTGATCAACATCGGCTAAAGTACCGTCCATATCAAATATAATATCTTGCGGATCAGATTCCGCAATAGAAGTAAATGTCGGATTTACATTACTAACAGCCATCTTTAACGCTGGCATTGACGACATATCTTGTGATCCTTTCTTATTGTCTTTTTATAATAACATAAAAAAAGCGGAAAAGCAAACGCTTTTCCGCCTTAAGTCCTATCGGGAACCAAATATTCTGCCTTCAACCATGTAAGCAATATATAAATTTTTTCTATCTTGATTTGATGTGCAGTCCTATATGGCCCCAAATTATGTTCTTAGTATAGAACAAAAATAAATTAAGAGCAAGTATAAAATTAAAATACTTGCCCTCAAAATAAAAAAAGGGACAATGCGTACATTGCCCCATATTGTCAACAACAAAAAAGAAATTTTATTTCAATTTTATCTATCAAGTAGAAACACCTATGTAACTAGCCCACAAACCTCGCTAGTGACCGTAGTAACCTCCATAGTGCTAAGTTACTTCCGTGACTGACGGTGAAATCAATCTTATCCGCAGATATCGAATGAACGCTTCATTCTCAGCGTGAGAAGGACCACTTCTCTTTTATGGTTTAAACCAATTGGATCGCTTGAATCCTCAACCCCGTCTATGTTTGCGTTCCCCATTGGGATGCTGGAACAGCTCACTTGCATGGTGGCAATCATGACCTGTGATTAGCTATACAGGCATAGCACCACATGACCGTGGCAAGTCTACTTTAGGTATTTATTTAACACTCCCTATAGTAGCCAAAGAGTGTAGAAGTATTTAACCTCTTCGTCCGTGGAGGGTATTTACGTCTTACATGACGGTTTTTTTAGTTTTAGGTACTTGGGTTTTCTTCCCTACCTGATTATCCCAGTCTCCATTATCTTGGAGAGGAATGAGTTTAAGTGGTTAACTAACTACGAGATGTTATGGGATTTCCGTTTCCCGTAGCCTCATTTCTCAATGTATTTCTTATTATATAAAAATTTTAAGCATTAAGCAAGAAATTTCTAACATCCAAAAAAGTATTGGTAATAAAAAAAGAACATCAGGTTTAGTTCTTGGTGTTGACCTTGCCACAGTAGTTTAACAACGTATCTATCTCATTGCTGCCACCTTCAGGTATTTGATGGCTCTAGATAGCATTTCCACGGTTTAACTACGTGTATTCAACTCCGTTAATAAAATAGGGTGAGACGCTTTCCGTGACTCCGTTGGATCATTAACTGGTTTGAACTTTTGCTTGTCTGCTCGGATTGACACCGAAATGTCAAACTGCACGTTTAAGCCCAGAGGATGATCCCTATCTTTATTAACTTCAACTCTCTCCCTGAGAATACATCAGTCTGTAATTACAATGTATTCCTTACTCAAGACCCCCAACAGCGAGGACTAAAGAGTTTAAGCAACCGACCCTTTC
>Ga0315338_1002442_pt1 | contig 18421 bp, 15 predicted proteins | sample ASW8metaG_FD_204518 | JGI IMG/M metagenome (GOLD analysis project Ga0315338, IMG submission 204518) | Ammonia-oxidizing marine archaeal communities from Monterey Bay, California, United States - ASW #8 | ecosystem: Environmental > Aquatic > Marine > Coastal | place: USA: California | collected... | reverse complement strand
TGGGTTTCCTTCTTTGATATTTGTACTTGTAATGCACCCCGTTTCTCTCTATTATTCATTTCTAGAGGATATTTAACATTGATATCAGAAGGTACTTTTCTTCTTTCCTTTCTTTCCTTTCTTTCCTTTGAAGTTTTCGTTTCTTTTGTTTGTGTCTTGTTCTTCGTGGGTGTTATTCTTTTTGTTACTACTCTGTATCGTTGTGGTTGTGTCATTTTGTTATACCATAATATACGATTATTATTTTCTATTTGTACATTAAATATGTCTATGTTTTATTTTCTACCACTAATACTTTTATTATTATTATTTTTAAGAAAAAAGAAATTTGAATTATTTAATATTGAAATACCCAGGGATACACGTTTTTTTACGCACCCGATACAACAAAATTATCCATATTATAATCCCACTGGATTATTTATTCCCACTGATAAACCCACAGATACACCTTTTCCTAAACTCATTGATTCCACAACTTATAATAAATATCATGGTTATATACCAGAATTAGAACAGGGTTATAGTCCTACCATTGAACATCCAATTAAATATTTATCAAAAGATGTACGTTGTGACCCTATTTTAGATTGTCCACAGAAAATTAAATTAAATAATGGAAAAATAATTACTATCCCCCCCTATCGAAAGAGATGTGTTGGAAACAATGTTTGTAATTAAAAATTGATTGGGTATAAATATAATTTGTATATTAGTTATCATCATTATGGAAACTATTTATGTTGTTACGTATGAGAAGCAATATGTGATCTCACATTCAGAAACTATATGGCAAAAAAATTATAAAAATGTTGATTGTGCGGTAGAATATGCTACCAAACTGGCAAATCATCTTGATCATGATGATTATGGTGAATTAAATGAAGATATTCCTGAACGGGTATGGTCTTGGGAAAAAGCCTATGATATTATTTATATTACTGAAAAATCTTTATATATTTGTGATGATATTAAAGATGTAGATATAAGTGAAGATATAGACAAAAACAATATATAAATCATATAATTACAATATATCTATTTTTGAATTAACAACATATGGATTTATTTTCAGTGCAAGAGATTGTAATAACATTTTTGCTTTTTTTACATTTGTAATCACAGGAACTTTAAAATCTAAACAAGTCCTGGTACATTTAAATCCAAACTCTATATTATCTTTTTTATTACTTTGTATTCCATTATCTTGAATTATATTTATTACAATTTCATATTCTTTATTTTTTATCTTTTCAATAATGTCATTTCCAGGACAAATCACATTTTCCTCGTTAAATGGTGACAAATACCCAAATTCTATCGTCCACTCCAATTTAAATAATTCTATCATTGAATCATTCAACTCATTTTTATATTTATCATCAAATATTGTAATTAACATTGTTTTTCTTTTAATCTTTGGCATCATTCCTGTACCCCACAATGCCTTCATAAAAGCCTCATATTTATTATTTCCAAACCCTGCCACTTCCCCCGTAGAAGTCATTTCCACACCAAGAATAAAATTTGCCCCCTCTAATCGATGATGACTAAATTGAGGCACTTTAACTCCCACACGATTACAATCCAAATGTAATTTACCTCTTTGTTTTTCCCATATTTCCATTTGATTTGGAGATTTACACATTATTTCCGTAGCCAAATAAATTAAATTGGTTCCTGATGTTTTGCTCACTAATGGAAAACTCCTGGACACTCTAACATTACATTCAATCACCTTTAATTTATCATCTTTTGCCATTAATTGTATATTAAATGGCCCCGTAAGAGACAATGCCTGTGTTATTCTCCTAACAATTAATTCTATTCTATCCCTGGTTATAGATGTTAAATCCATAGCTGGAAATACTAATGTAGCATCCCCTGAATGAACACCTGCATTTTCCACATGCTCACTAATACCCATTGCCAATATAGAACCCCAATGTGCAACACCATCCACCTCAATCTCTTTTGCATATTTAATAAATTTTGTAATCACAACTGGATAACAAGATGATATTTCACTATTTTTCAAATATAAATTCATTTCTTCCTCATTATTAACAACCATCATACCCACACCACTTAATACATAAGAAGGTCTCACTAATACAGGAAAATTCACTTTACAACAAAATAATATAGCATCTTCTAATGTTGTAAATGAACTCCATTCTGGTTGGTCTACACCTATTTTATCCAGCAACTTTGAAAATTTAGTCCTATCTTCCGCCATATCAATCATAATAGGATGTGTTCCTAAAATATTAATATCCCTTTTATGTAATTCCATGGAAATATTATTGGCAACCTGGCCACCAACAGATAAAATAGCACCTTTGAATTTATCATTTAATATATATTTAATTTCATCTATTACTTCTGTTGTAATTTCCTCAAATACAAGAGCATCTACCATATCATAATCCGTACTCACCGTTTCAGGATTATTATTTAAAAATATAACTTTTTTTCCCATTTCTCGTAGTTTTTGAACCGCCTTCACAGAACACCAATCAAATTCTACAGAACTACCAATACGATATACACCCGAACCAACAACAAGTATCATATCATTATCAGGAGCAAATTCATTATCATAAGAACGATATGTTAAATATAAATAATTAGTATCACATGGAAATTCAGCTGCAACAGTATCCATTTTATGAAAACAAGGATGAATATTATATCGTTGTCTTAATTTATATATTTCCCATTCATACGAATTAACTGTTTTAGCAATTTGTAAATCAGAGAATCCAATTGATTTTAAACGCAACAACTCATATTTAGGTATTAATGTTGATATTGATATAACAGAACTATTATAATTCTTATATAATCCATAATAAGATTCACCAATATATTTCAATTGATTTAAAAACCACGGGTCAATTCCTGTTTTATCCTCTATTTCATCCACTGTTTTACCTTCCCAAAAATAATCTAATATATCTAATAATCTACGATTGGTGGGTTCCAGGGTTGAAGACACTTTTATTTTATCATCTTTCATTAATTTTCTTGGATACAATCCCAAAATTCCATTAAAATTTCCTACCATCCTGGAAGCTTTCATAATCGCCTCCGGAAATGTACGTCCAATTGCCATCACCTCCCCAACACTCTTCATATGCGAACCAATTGAAGTATTTACACCAGGAAATTTTAACATGTCCCACCTAGGCACTTTAACAGCCATATAATCCAGGGAGGGTTCAAAAAAAGCAGTTGTATTTTTTGTAATATCATTTGTAATATCCGGTAAAAGATATCCCATACTTAATTTTCCTGCCACACTTGCTATAGGATAACCCGTTGCTTTTGAAGCCAATGCAGATGACCGACTTAACCTTGCATTCATTTCTATTATAACAAAATCCTCATTGTTTGGATTTAACGCAAATTGAACATTACATTCACCAATAATTTCAAATTTATCAACTATTTTAAAACAAGCATCACGCAATTGTTGATGTTCTCTATCATTTAAAGTTTGTGTCGGTGCAACTACAATCGATTCTCCAGTATGTACTCCCAGGGGGTCCATATTTTCCATCGTACAAACACATATTTTATTACCCACTTTATCTCTTAATATCTCATATTCCAATTCTTTCCACCCCACTAAACTTTTATCTAAAATAACTGTTTCACTTATCGCCAACGCTTTTCCAACAAATGAAATCAATTCATCATTATTATGTGCAAAACCACTCCCTTGTCCCCCCAAACAAAAACCCGCTCTCACCAATAATGGAAATCCATGTGTCTCTGCTATTTTTATCGCTTCTTTAACATTTGTTACTACTGACGAAGGAGGCACCTTATATCCTATTTCTTTTATTATATTTTTAAATAAATGTCTATCCTCTGATTTATTTATATTATCTATACTTGTTCCTAGGACTTTAACATTATATTTCTCCAATAATCCCATTTTATCACATTCAATTGCACAATTTAAAGCTGTTTGTCCGCCAAAAGATATACTAATATAATCCACTTTATGTTCCTTTAATATATTTTCCACCGTTTCGGGATGAATTGGATTAATATAACAAATATCCGCTACATCTGTCTGAATGGTCGCTATATTAGGATTGAGAAGTATTGTTTTACAACCAATTTGAGTAAATGATTTCAATGCCTGGCTCCCTGAATAATCAAATTCTCCCGCCTGTCCAATTGATAATCCACCAGAACCCAAAACTAAAACAGTACCTTTATTATTTTCTTTCACTTCAAAATTTTTAGTTCCATATTTATTATTTATTTTTGATAATAAAGTTGTTTTACCTTTTTCACAAATAATTGATTTGAAAATGTCAAAAAAAAACTCCGTATCTAATGGACCCGGTCGAGCCTCAGGATGAAACTGAACAGAAAAATACGGAAACGTCTTGTGAATAATCCCTTCATTACTCCCATCATTTAAATTAACACATAATTCTTCCCATTCCCCATTTTCACGTATACTTTCCTGATTTACAGCATATCCATGATTTTGACTTGTTATATACGCAAGAGGGGAATTTAATAACGATACTGGAACATTTTGTCCTCTATTCCCAGGATTCAGCTTTTCCGTTTTCATTCCATTCACAAGCGCCAATAACTGATGTCCTAAACATATTCCAAACACAGGAATTTTATTATCAACATTTTTTTCAGCATCCAAAATACCACTTAGCCATTCCAATGTTTCAACCCATATATTTGGATCAAAAGGCCCATTACTTAAGAACAGACCTTTATATCCGTTTTTAATTATATCTTTATAATTAGGTAAATTTTTCCACCTTGATGATACCATTGTTAAATGAAATCCACGTTTTACAAGACATCTTATTTGACTTGCCTTGGCTCCACAATCAACAAATAAAATAGATAAATCTGTTTTTTTATTTTTAAATTGAGGGATTAAAGAAGATGTTTGATTAAAATAATCAATTCCCCTACTTATATAATCAGTATCTAAATTTAAGGATATTGCCTTTGTTCTAAAATATACTTTTCCTTTTTTATTACGTGCCGTCTTTATTAACATTCGTGTATCCACATTTTTAATTCCATATACATTATTTTTCTCCAAAAATGTATCAATTGACGATTTAGCATTCCAATGCGAGTAATTGTTTATTTGATGGTCGCAAATAACAATAATCGGTTGCACTATTTTTGATTCTAAATCCATGGAAATATCCCAGCTATCATATCTTTCATTTGGCACTCCATAATTTCCAAAAGGAGGGTATGAAAATATAAGAATTTGATTGGAAAAAGACGGGTCTGTAATGGATTCAATTAATCCAGTCATTCCCGTTGTAAACACCAATTCAGATTCTATTAATGTATTTTTATTTAAATTTTTTCCAAAACATTCTCCTTTAAACTCGATAATATCCCCATCGTCCTCAAAATGAAGTGAAAATTTTTGCATGACGAAGTTATTAAATTATATTATATTTTTATCCATAAATATAAATTCTATAATGTTTTTTCTTTTACATCTCCCAGGTCTTCTTGGGTATCATATGTTAATGGGTCAACCATTTCAACAGAATTAACCTGCACTTCAGGTTCATCATTCGTTTGTTCTATATGTTGTCTTTTTTTATAAAACCTATATCCCACATATAATATAACAAACCAAACCAATAAAGCTACCAATAATAAACTACATGTACTCATTCCAGTGCATAATCCACAAAACATATTTTTAATAATAATCTGTTAGAAAATAAAAATATAATTTTAACACAAACTCCTATTGTTTATAATATATCAACAGCAATAGGAGTTTGTGCAAATGATTCAAGTGCTTTTATATCATGTCGTTCATTATATAATAAAATTTTAATATCTTTTTTATATTTATTTTCATAATATGGTTTATCATTTAAAGCATTAAACAATTTTTCAACTTTTTCATATGTTTTAATATCTAAATCATCTTTATGTAATTCTAACATATCTCCTATATCACTTCTTCTATGTTCCAGGATATCATCTACTAATTCATTTTTATCGACAATAATAAAATGTTTTTTTTCACTATCATATGTATATGCATAATGTGATTTTATACTTGTAATTGCACAATTATGAAATTGTGGATATTGGTCTCCACAATGCATAACTTTTATTAGTTTAAATATAGACTGAAATTTATGGCCAAGTATATTTTTCTGTTCGTCCTTTCCCATTACATCAACAATATTCTCATATCCCAATGGTATAATATTATTAATAATTACCCCATTATTGTCTTTAAATTTTTGAAATGTTTTTGGATGAATTTTATATTGTTTATTTATCATTTCCATCATATCTTTCTTCATCTGTTTTATTTCCATTTTTAATAATTTATTCTCTCGCTCCATTTCTTTTTTCATATTTTCCTTTTCTATTTCTATTTCTTTCTGGATTTGTGCTTTCAATAAATCATTATCCTTATTTACTATTTTATGTTTTTGTTTACATATTTTCTTATGTCGTGTTACAATATCTATTCTTGTATATCGCTTATTACAATATTCACATATATGTTTCTTTTTATTTGGCGTTGAAATGGCGTTATTTGGCGTTGAAATGGCGTTATTTGGCGTTGAAATGGCGTTATTTGGCGTTGAAATGGCGTTATCTATTGTGAAATGAGGTTGTGGTCTTGGATGAAACTTCTTGTTATGTGAATATAAACTCTGTCTACAACTATATTTCTTACTACAAATATGACAATAATATTTTGATTCCATTTATAGTTATATTATATTATTTTAATTTATTCTTTATATATTTTTGTAAATCTTTTGTAAATCTTTTGTAAATCTTTTGTAAATCTTTTGTAAATCTTTTGTAAATCTTTTGTAAATAAAATGTAAATAATTTTGTAAATGTGTCTTTTATAAACATGAGGGGGGGGGGGTACTATTAAAAACAATTGGATAAAAATTTAAAAATATAATTATTTCAAAAGATAATACATATCTAATCCAAATTTTACTCTTAAATGGTTGGAAAAATATCCAGGTAGTGAGAATAAAAGTAAAGAATATAAGATTGTTTTAGCAAAAAAATTGATTTTTATGACTTTAATAAATTTCTATCTCCTATTACGTCATTTACTCTACCTATGGACGGGAAAAATTTAAAATCTTCTAAATCATTTATTGGATAAAATGCTTTTTCCATATTATATGGATAATTCCAATTTTTAATCATTTTTATTGGATGTGGCGCGTTTTTTAAAACATTATTTTCTTTATCATAATTTTCATCGATTACTTCTTGAATCTCATTTCTAATTGAAACTAAACTATTAACCAATCTATCTAATTCTTTTTTTGATTCTGATTCAGTTGGTTCAAACATTATGACTCCTTTTCTTGGCCAAGACATTGTTCCAGGATGAAAACTATAGTCAATTAATCTTTTTGCTATATCCTGTTCTGATATATTGTATTTTTGAAATTCTGATACATCAATAATAAACTCGTGACCTACTCTATTATTTTCATTTATATCAATTATTTTATAATAATTTTTCAATTTATCTTTCAAATAGTTAGAATTTAAAATTGCTATTTTTGTTGCTTTTAATAATCCACCGTATCCCATTGCTTCAATATATAAATATGGAATTGTTAAAATAGAAGCACTACTGTATTTTGCTGAAGTAACTTGACCAATTGAATCATTACATTTATCATAAAATATATCTGGTAAATATTTTTTTAATTTATCATTACATAATATTGGACCCATACCTGGTCCACCCCCTCCATGTGGAATACAAAAAGTTTTATGTAAATTTAAATGACAAATATCGGCTCCTACATCATTTGGACTTGTTAAACCAACCACTGCATTCATATTTGCTCCATCCATATAAACTAAACCATCATATTTATGAATTGTATCACATATAAATTTAATATTTTTTTGAAATACACCATTTGTATTTGGATAAGTTATCATTAAACACGCTAAATTATCCTTATATTTTTTTACAAAATTTTCAAATTCTTGATTAGATAAATTATCATTAAATTTTACTATTTTTAAATTTGCTAAGTTAGCACTTGCGAAATTAGTCCCATGTGCTGATTCAGGAATTAAACATATGTTTCTTTTTTCATTTATTTCTTGATGATATTTTTTTATACAAAGTAAACCAGTATATTCTCCCATTGCTCCTGAATTCGTTTGAAAAGATACATTATTAAATCCTGTTATATTTTTTAAATGTTCTCCTAGTTTTTCTATTAAAATTAAATATCCTTCTGCATATTTATCTGGTACATATGGATGTATATCCATTAAATTATTCCAAGAAAGTGGTTCTAGTTGAAATGAACTATTTAATTTCATAGTACAAGAACCTAAAGGCATCATCCCTTCACATAGAGTGTAATCTTTACTGCTTAAATTACTCACATATCTCATAAATTCAGTTTCTGTTGTATAATCGTTAAATATATTTTCATCTAAAAAACAAGAAGTTCTAATTAAATTTTTATCAATTGGATTATGATTTTCTAATAATCTTTCAATATCAAATATACTAAAAATTTTTTTTGAATTATTTATTAGTTCTTTTAAAATATTTAAAAATAGTAAACATTCTTTATAACTAGTAGCTTCATCAATTGTCATTATTAGATATTTATCATCAATATTTCTCAATAAAATATTATTTTCATTTAACTTATTATAAATATCATAATTAAATTTTATTCTAATTGTGTTAAACATATTTTCATTAAAATTTTCTATACCTAATTCTTTTAATCCATTTGATATAACAATTGTTTTATTATTTATTTCATTTGATATATTTATTAATCCTTTTTTACCGTGATAGATACTATAAAAAGTAGCTACATTTGCTAGTAATGCTTGAGCGGTACAAATATTACTAGTTGCTTTATCTTTTTTAATATGTTGTTCTCTTGTTTGTAATCCTAATCTATAAACTTCATCATTACAAGTATCAAATGATTTTCCAATAATTCTTCCTGGTAGTAATCTTAATAATTTTTTTTCGCAACTTAAATATGAAGGATGTGGACCTCCATACCACATAGGTATTCCAAACTGTTGTGCTGTACCAAAAGATATATCGCATCCTAAATCTTTTGGACTTTTTATTTTTATTAAAGAAAGTAAATCAGCACTACAAGTTACTAATATATCCTTATTTTTTGCATTATTAATTAATTCATTATTTACTATTATATTTCCATATGTATTTGGATACTGAAACATAATTCCAAATGTATCATCACATAAATTAATATGATTTAAATCTTCTACTTTTAAATTTATATTTAATACATTCGCTTTTGTTTTTAATATATTTAATATTTGAGGATTTGTATATTTACAACAATAAAAAGTTTTTTTATTTTGTTTATGATAATTAAAAGACATATTTAATACTTCCGCTGCTGAACTTCCTTCGTCAAGTAAAGAGGAATTAGCAACTGATAGTCCTGTTAAACTTTTTATTAAATTTTGATAATTATATTGTGTTTCTAATCTACCCTGAGATATTTCTGCTTGATATGGAGTGTATGGAGTATACCATTTTGGATTTTCTAATACTATTCTTTTTATAGAAGATGGTAATATTGAATTACTATAACCCATTCCAATATATGATTTATTTTTTATGTTTTTGTCCATTATTGTTTTTAATTCTTTTAAGGTATTATTTTCATCTTTACCAAATAAATGTTTTAATTTAAATTTGTTGTTTTTTAAATTTATACTTTCATTTACTAAACTATTTAAATTTTCACTATTTACAATTTTTAGCATATTATTTAATTCATAATTACCAATATGTTTGTTTTTAAAACTATAAAAAATAAGTTTTGTTAATCTCATTAATTGATAATAATAATATTTATATAGTTTAAAAAATTGAATATAAAACATTAAATATTATTATTTATTAATTAATGAATACTTCCAATATACAAAATGGAATAAATTGATTGTCGATTAAAATAATTATTAATTATCATCACCTAAAGAAAATATATATAATATATAGTGTAGGGATTATAGGAATTCCTGCGATTAAGTGAATCCTGTTTCACTGAATAGGACTTTGAAAGTTATACACAAGGGATATTATAATCCCATTAGCACAGTTGGTTAGTGCGCCGTGCTTATAACGCGGAGGCCATGGGTTCAAGTCCCATATGGGATAATTTTACTTTCTAAAGTATATGCTTCCATGGCTCAGTTGGTTAGAGCGTCCGACTGTTAATCGGAAGGTCGTAGGTTCAATTCCTACTGGAAGCGAAATACTTTTTAAATGTTAAATTATCCTTAAGCAATCATCAAATTTATGATATAAAAGCAGAGTGGCGCAGAGGTTAGCGTGTTGGGCCCATAACCCAAAAGTCGTAGGTTCGATTCCTACCTCTGCTATTATCATATTGTTGATTGTTCTTATAAAAAAGTATTATGCCCCATTAGCTCAGTTGGTAGAGCACAAGACTCTTAATCTTGGGGTCACGGGTTCGAGCCCCGTATGAGGCTAAAAGGTATCTTGTCCGAGTTGGTCTAAGGAGCTGGTCTTAAGAACCAGTGTACATTGTACTCGCGGGTTCGAATCCCGCAGATACCTAAATACTTTAAAAAGTATATTTTTTTTATTAAAATTTATCAAATTGTATCATTGATAATAAACTATATACTTGAATTCCTTTTTTTTCTAATAATTCTTTTCCACCTTCATCTCGGTCAAATATAACAAATACCTTTTTAATTAAATATGGTTTAAATTGTTCTAATGATTGTAATATACTTGAACCAGTAGTTAATATATCATCGATAATTATAATCTCATCGCCATTTTGTATAGTTCCTTCAATCATTTTTTTGGTTCCGTATTTTTTTACCTCTTTTCGTAATAAAATCATGGGAATATTATGTGTAATGGATAGTGTTGTAGCATATGGGATACCAGCATAAGGCAATCCACAAAGAAAATGACGTTTATTTGTCGTATTTTCTTGGATTAATTCATGTAAACCCTGGCATATTTCTTTTAAAATAAGAGGTGTAGATACAATCGACCGAAAATCTATATAATAATTAGATTGTTTCCCTGATTTTAATATAAATTTTCCATTTTTTATAATCCCAGATTGATAGATATAGTTTATTAATTTATCTTTATCAAACATATCTTCTTTTATATTGTTTAAGGTATTTTTTCTTTAGGTTTAGAGTGTTTTAAATATGAATGTAAATTTATAATATTTGGTTTCTCTTAAAGTTAATAAATACCAATATTCCCATAATTAAAGCACATATTGAAAATACGACCCATCCAAATATCCAGGAATTCATTTAAATATATAATAAAAATTGATTTAAATATGACATTAACAATGAATAATAATAAGCGAATAAGCAGAGCAAGAGCAAGAGCAAGAGCAAGAGCAAGAGCAAGAGCAAGAGCAAGAGCAAGAGCAAGAGCAAGAGCAAGAGCAAGAGCAAGAGCAAGAGCAACCAACGAATCAATTCAAAATGGATAACAAACCCAGATTGACAAAAAAAGAAATATATGAAATGTGTAAAAATGGAACCCTTTTTGGTAGATGTTCTATTTGTGGTTTTTCTCATACAACCGACCAACATATATGTTCCTTGTGTTATATACAATCCCCACATAGCATAGATAATTGTCCAAGAAAATGTAAAATAAAAAATTGTACACATAGTGATAATATCCATTCATCTTGGGAACACGGGCATATGTAATTTACTATTGTTTATGAACTACTATTGTTTGTTTATAAAAATTGATTCATGAGAATAAAGACATCAGTAATAAGCAAAGCAATCAGTAAATAAAAACATATCAAAATGGAAATGAAAATGAATCCCGATTTTAATGGTGGAAAGATGAAGCATCTATTTAATTATGAGGTTTCCCAGGAGGATAAGAAAAAATGTTTAAAATATGTGCCTGAATTCAACAACACTGATTATAACCCATCATATCCAATAAATGAAGAATTGGATGTCAAATTGGCACAAGAATCTGCCGAAAGAGCGATGCAAGCTCTTTTACTTGGTACTATATACGTTAAAATTGATGGCTCAAATCATAGAATAGTATTTGAAGATGGAATTCCAGTTATTTATGCACGACTGGATGATAAAAAGAGAAAAATTAATGTTGATGAACTTCCTGAAGATACAATTACTCTTGGTCCGGGAAATATCACAAAATTAAAAGGACATAAATATTTTTTCGTCCGGAAACCACGTAATATGCCTGGAAAAATTGGGGCAATATACAATCAAATGTACGATGCTCTTGATAGTAATATTGATTATGTTAAAAGTTTTAATTTGCCACAAATTTCCTTTGAAGCCGTGGGAAAAAAATTCAATAATACTCCAAATATTCATATAGATGCTGGAATAGCTCTCCATCGAGACCAAGTTATACAATTACATAGTAATTCGCGTCATTTTGAAGGGATACGAACGCTTCTTTTAGAATCGGAATTAATTGCCGAAGGAATTGTTGTAGAACATCAAGGTATATTTTGGAAAATTCGAGCAGACCTATTTCAAAAAGGAGGTCATGCTGGTCGTAAATGGACACCTCCAGTTATTTTAAATTAAAAATTATAATTAAAACAATATAAATACAAATTATTTTTATATTACATATAGCAAAATGTATTTTCTATAGTTATCTCACCCACCTTGACGAGATGAACTATGTCATCGCTATAATCAACATTTGAACATAAAAGTTATCAGTTGTTCCATTCTTTAATTATCCTTATTTATATTATATATAATAACGTTCTTAAATGATAGAATTAAATGATAATCAACTTAATGAATTAAAACAAGCAACAAAAGAAATACCCAAATTTAGTTTAAATGGTGTAAATACAATATGTAAAGTGGTTGATGTATATGATGGAGATACTGTAAAAGTTGTATTTTTTACAAAAGATGAATTATATAAATGGACGATACGAATGTATGGAATTAATACACCCGAAATGCGCCCTTCTTTAAAAAATCCAAACAGAGATTCAATAATACAAAATGCTAAACAAAGTAAAATGTATTTGATTTCAAAATTAAAAGAAAAAGATTTTATAGTGTATATAAAATGCTTTGGTTTTGATAAATATGGGAGATTACTGGGCGAATTGTATCCAGATGATAAATATGAACTTTCATATAATACATTAATGATAAATGAAGGATATGCAGACATTTATAAGTAAATAAAGTAAAATAAAAGATAGCCTCATACGGGGCTCGAACCCGTGACCCTATGATTAAAAGTCATATGCTCTACCAACTGAGCTAATGAGGCGAAATGAGCTTTGTACGGGGCTCGAACCCGTGACCCTATGATTAAAAGTCATATGCTCTACCAACTGAGCTAACAAAGCATTGTGTCATACTATACTACTCTATAATAATATGACAATATCTCTTTAAGTGAAAAAACAATAATCAAAATTTTTTATAGAGTGGAGTAAATAAACATAAGGAATAATAATAATACAATATTAATCGAAAAATGTATCATTTTCTTTAAATACTTTAATTAAAAGTAAAAATTGATAAGCAAGGTCTAAACATTATAATTGATATATATAATAAATTATGAATGAAATTTTAGATGAATTGAATTCCATTTGCAGTGGTAAATTAATATTGAAAACAAAGAAAAAACATAAAGAAATAATTGAATTGATTGCTAAAATTACCCAAGACCATCTGAAACATCATGAATGTGACCATATGACTTTTAATGATATTGAAGCCCTGGAAGAGTTAATGGATTCGATTTATTCATTAATACTCCATAATATAGAAGAAAAAGAACACGAAGATTTATTTATTGAAGAAAAATTAAAAAAAGAGATATTTAAAGAAATACAAAAACGTATTCCTCATCAACAACCAGAACTTTCTGCTGAAGAAATAGAAAAAATACATAAACAAATTAAACGACTAGACGCCATTCCTCTCCCAGCACAAAGAACACCTGAATGGCATGCTTTTCGGGATGCACGAATTACAGCCAGTGATTTTGGAACTGCTGTTGGGAAAAATCCATACAGCAACAAAACACAATTAATAAAGAAAAAATGCGGAGAATCTAAACCATTTTATCCAGGACCCGCTATATTTCATGGGGTAAAATATGAAGATGTGGCGATTTATGTCTATGAACGTCGTAATAAAGTAAAAGTAAATGAATATGGATGTATACCACATCCAACACTCGATTTTATAGGAGCATCACCAGATGGAATATGTTGCCCCACCAGTGAAAATAGAAATTATATTGGAAGAATGCTGGAAATCAAATGTCCATTTAGCAGAGTTTTAGATGGAAGTGTACCAGAACATTATCATTTACAAGTACAAGGACAATTAGAGGTTTGTGAATTAGAATATTGTGATTTTTTACAATGTATTATTAAAGAAATTAATAAAACAGAATGGTTTGAAAATGTTAAAGAAGATGGCAATCATAATTATCAGAAAAATGATATGGAAAAAGGTATAGTCATTGAATATTATGATACCAAAATGAAAAAAAACGGATTTATATATTCTACATATTCAGTATGTGAAAATGAAAGCAATATTACACCATGGATTGATTTAAATATTGATTTAATATTAGATAATAATAATGATTTTGTTGCTATTAATTATTGGATTCTAAAAGAATATGATTGTATTTTAGTAAAACGCGACAGAACATTATGGCGTTGGCTAGAAACCGAACTAAGACAAATATGGAACGAAATATTGGCATATAAAAAAACGGGAAATATAGTTGTACATAAAGATAAAAATAAAGATAAAGATGAAGATGAACCCTATGATGCAATAAAAGCATTATCAAAGTATCAGTTTTTACCAGATAGTGACGATGAAAGTGAAGTCAAATAATTGTTCAATTCCTGGACATAATATGAATAACAATAAATATCATCTCGATTTATATGGTAATTATGATAATCATTGGAAATATTTCCAAGATGGAATTAAAACATTTGTATTGGAAAGTGTGGTAACAAAATGTTTTAATAGCGGTAAACTATTATTAAAACAGGAATATGGGAATAATTGGTCAGTACCAATTAAATTATGTGATAAAAAAAATAAAAAATGGATAGATAATATAAATTATAATAAAATATAATATCAGTATCACCCATTATATTTTTTAAAATCCTCCTGTAATTGTTTAATATTTGCACCGCTAAATTGTGTTAATAATTTATTATTTTTAAAGAATTGAAAAGTTGGCATTGATGAAATGTTGAATTTGTCACAAATATCATCACACTCATCTACATTCACTTTTCGAAATATACAATGAGGATTGTTTTGACATAATGTTTCAAATACAGGAGCAATTTGTTTACAAGGTCCACACCACGTTGCTGTAAATTCAATAACAACTAATTGATTTTGAGATATAATAGTATTATATTCGCTTAAATTTTCAATATATTCGACCATTATAATATAAAAATATATTCATATTTCTTTATGTTTATTTAAAAATATATCAATTTTAATCCACTTTGCGATTATCATTCTCAAGGTCAATAACTAACACATAATCAAATCAAAAATAATATGTCTTTGTTTCATTCCTCTTCCTCATAAATGTTTCCCTTTCACAATCAACACATACGCGATCACCATATTCGACAGTATAATATCTACGATTACTACAATACCGAATATCACAACGTGGACATTTCCTTCCATCACCACAAAGACCAAATTCACAACGGCTTTTTCTTTTACAAATCACACAAATGGTAGCGTTTTTACGAGCAACACCAGTATTACACCTTGTGCATAATTACCATTATAAGTTAATATTAATCCCAAACATTAAAATTATTAATAAATTTTTTAAAATGAATGGAATCCATATTAAATATACAATAAATCATATATTATATCTGGATTATTAAGAAGAATATGTGGTTTTATATTAATTTTACTTGATAGATGAAATAATAATATATGATATAATTTTTCGAGAGCAATAACATCAGCTTCGGCGCGATGATTTCCACTTGTTATATTGAATTGTATACATAGATTTTTTTGACTATAACTCTTATTTCCTGGAAATATGTATTTGGCAAGATGTATTGTATCGATGAATTTTATATTTTGATTTTTAGTAGTCGTCTCCCATTTTTTTAATATACGTTGAAGGAAAAATCTATCAAAATTATGTCCATTATGTGCAATTAAATAATTGTTGTGTGTATTATCTAAGAAAGATAACATTTTATCTTGATGGGTATCTATTTTTTTTGCTAAAGACAACATGTCATCTGTTATTCCCGTGATATTTTCTATTTCTTTTGATAACTTTTTTTTTATTTTGATTAGTCCCTGGATAGTTTTTTGTTCTTTTTCATCTTTAAAACAATATTCTATAACTCTATCATTAAATACATTTAATCCAGTTGTTTCAAAATCAAAATATATAAGTCGTGAATTCATCGCGTTAACTTATTATATAATAAATGCAGGTCATCAATTTTTTATGTTAACATAAATAAAAGAAATATAAACTACTACTGGCAATTGTGGCGGAAATCTAATCCTATTTAAAGGAAATACACAAGAATGGATTAATCATATTGTAATAGATAATTGTGTTATTAATGTATTTCAGTTAATTTTGTTTTATTATATATTTTTATTATTATTTTATTTATTATGTTTATTTTAATTTATTATGTTTATCTTAATTTTATTATTGATTATATTATTTTTATTTAGATTATTTTATTTTTATTTTAGATTTGATTTATTTTTTAGATTTCGATTAGATTTATTCTTTTGATTTGGATTAGATTTTTAACGATTTTAACGATTTATTTTACATTTGGATCGCGATTTCATTTCCCTTGCTCCCCGACCCCCCCCGGGGAGCAGGGATATTTCTCTGGAATTAAATTTTGGAAATTTTCATTTTTTTTCATGTTTTATATTTTAGTCCTTAAAATGTTATGAATTTGTAATTTTTCTTATATTTGTATTTTTTCCTACGTTTTTTTCTTTAAAAAAACCAAAACTTTCCACACAAAAATGCCATTTCCACACAAAAAAAGGGGTTTTTTAACCCATATTTTTGACTTTTTCCGTCCATTTTCAGTTATTTTTCGGAAAGTTCAGTTTTTAGACCTTTTAAGGTAAGGAAAAATGTGTGGAAATATGTTAATTTTTGCGTGGAAATGTAATATTTTTATGTGGAAGATATAAAATGAAAAGTTGCTACTTTTTTTAGAAAATGAATTATTAAAGTTTCAGTCCTTAGTATAGTCTATAAAAATAATATTTTTTTAACTAAAAACGCATTAAAATTTTTAAAGGGGTGTTTAACGATTTTTAACGATTTTTAACGATTTTTAACGATTTTTAACGATTTTTAACGATTTTTAACGATTTTTTTCTGAAAAAAATCGGTTTTTTTGGTGTTTTTTCAGGAAATTATGGAAAAAATATATTTTTTTACCAAAAATGCGAATATTTTACCCAAAAAATGCACTTTTTTCACCCTTTTTGCTACTTTTTTGAAGGACACAATATAATAAGAAGAAAAAAACATTGATTTATTAAATTACTTTAGTCCTTAGTATCACCACAATTTTATTAGATATTGTCAAAAAATATATTTTGTTTAAAATAATACAATAAAATTCAAAAATTTTATAGTGTGGTTTCAGTCCTTGTACAAGAAAAAATAAATTTAAAAAAAGAACATTTTAAACATTTTGCTACTTTTTGTGTGCTACTTTTTGCTATTTTTGAATATTACGTTTTATAGCAGAATTATTAATTATAAAAAAATATATACAAAAATATAATTTTAGTCCTTGTTATAGTCTAAAAAATATACCAAAAAAAAGTAGTATTTAGAGGGGTAGTAAAAAGTAGCAAAAATCATAGTGCGGAACCAGTCCTTGGAAATTATATATTTCAAAAAGTTTTAGTCTGTAAAAAAAATATAAAAAGTAGCAGTGTGGAAAGTAGCAAAAGTTGAGAAAAAAACTTCAAATAAATCGTTAAAAATCGTTAAAAATCGTTAAAAAATCGTTAAAAATCGTTAAAAAATCGTTAAAAATCGTTAAAAATCGTTAAAAAATCGTTAAAAATCGTTAAAAATCGTTAAAAATCGTTAAAAATCGTTAAATCATTAATATGATAAAAAAGAGTGAAACAATATGTAAAAGCAAGTATCAAATAGTTGCATAATTGAAATAGTAGCATAATTGAAATAGTAGCATAATTGAAATAGTAGCATAATTGAAATAGTAGCATAATTGAAATAGTAGCATAATTGAAA
>Ga0315338_1002441_pt1 | contig 18427 bp, 17 predicted proteins | sample ASW8metaG_FD_204518 | JGI IMG/M metagenome (GOLD analysis project Ga0315338, IMG submission 204518) | Ammonia-oxidizing marine archaeal communities from Monterey Bay, California, United States - ASW #8 | ecosystem: Environmental > Aquatic > Marine > Coastal | place: USA: California | collected... | reverse complement strand
CGCCTCGAAGTCATGCAAACCCTCGACACTCTAGGGGCGGGATTCTCGCTCGCGAGCCACGATCTCGACATTCGCGGCGCCGGCAATTTGTTGGGCGACGAACAGTCCGGGCATGTCCGGGAAGTTGGTGTCGAGCTGTACCAGCGTATGCTCGAGGAAGCTATCGTCGCCGCGCGAGACGACGGCGAGACGACGGAGGACAGCTGGTCGCCGCAGATCACCATCGGCACTTCGGTTCTGATCCCCGACGGTTACATTGAAGATTTGACGGTACGTCTTGGACTTTACAGACGGCTTTCCAATTTGGCCGATTCAAACGAAATCGATTCCTTCGCGGCGGAACTCGTCGATCGCTTCGGGACGTTGCCGGACGAAGTCGAGAATTTGCTCGAAGTCATTGCCGTCAAACAGCTTTGCCGCCGCGCCGGTGTGGAAAAACTCGATGCCGGGCCGAAAGGCGCGGTATTGGCGTTCCGGAACAACGCATTCGCCAATCCGGAAGGCTTGATCGGCCATATTCAAACGCACCACGCAACGATCAAGCTACGGCCCGACCAGCGAGTGGTCTGCATGTACGATTGGCGCCGCGCAAGCGACCGAATATCCGGCGTGCGAAAACTGATGCGGAAGCTGGTGGAAATCGCTGAAGCTTAGTGAGACGCAGCCGTCAATTCTTGCGAGGCGATTTCGAAAATCGGGAAAAACGCCTCCGGTTCCTGGGCGCCGGATAATGCGTACTGATTGTTGACGATAAAGCAGGGAACTCCTTGGATGCCGAGGCGCCGGGCAGCGCTGTCTTCCTGTCGCACCTCGCTAAGATCCTCGTCGCTCGACAGGTATGCGGTGACAGCGACTTCGTCCAACCCGGAGTCGACCGCTATTCGAATCAAGTTCTCGGTATCGTCAATCGTTCCACCTTCGACAAAATAGCGAGAAAATAGCTGCTCGATGATCGTGTCCGACTGAGGCGTACCGTTTGCGTAGCGAATTAGCCGATGCGCCTGCAACGTGTTCGGCGTGCGGGTAATCTTGCCGAAATCGAAATCGATGCCGACCGTCGCACCGACCTTTTGTATGTTTTCGTACAATTGGCGCGCGCGCTCCACGGCACCGAACTTCAGGGTCAGATAACGGCTACGCTCGATGCCTTCCGAGGGCATATCGGGGTTCAACTGGTAAGCGCGCCATCGTAGCGTCGCCCGGCATTCCTGCCGGCGTTCAAGCGCGCGTTCCAACCGACGTTTGCCGATATAGCACCAAGGGCAAACCGGATCGGCATAAATATCGATTTCCATTTGTGCTCTTTGCCGAAATATTAGGTTTAGATTGAAAAAAATGGCGAACGGTCAGGAGAGATTTTCTCGCGCACGCGATATCAGTTCGTCCACCGATTCCCCTTGCACCGCGGCGATTGCACCACTTTGCAACCAAAGTGGTGCGGCGAGCGGACTGCCGTCGGGTAGCTTGAACACGGTATTCTGAAGGACACCGGTAATTCTATTCGTGGCTTGCAGCGCTTCAGGTTCAGCGGCACCCGGCAAGATCGCGCAAATGTCGATCGTTCCGAGTCGGGCCGCCATATCTTCGACCCGGACAAGTCCTGAAATCCAATCGGCTGCTTGCTGCATCAAAAGCCGGGCATCTTCGGAGTCGGCATCAAGGCCTGCTACCGTTTGGATCGAGAACAGGGCGAGCGAAAGGTTTCTGCGCCGGCGCGTCCCGAATTCCAACAAGTGTCCCAGGTGCGCGCGCGCAAAACCCTCCGAATACAAGCCGCTCAGCTTATCCGCGGTTCCGGTTTGTAATGTCGCGGTCAACGGGCCATGCAAATTCCAGCGTAAGCGTTGCCGTCGCACCAGGAATCGCAAACCTGCGGTCATCTCTTCTAGATCGGACGTCAGTGGCACCACCATGCTGGCGCCTTGAACGTAAGGAGCGTCGCCGATTCTAACGACATCGCTTTTGACCGCAATAAGAACCGGAAGATTGAATAGCCTTGGATTGTTCCGAATATGGGCACAGAGAAAGAGGGCCTTATCGAGGGGCTCATCTTCTGCGACAACGATTACTGTGGCGTCGAATGTTTCCTCGGCCAAGCGCGCGCCCGCTTTAAAGAAATCCGGCTCGAGTTCGGGCTTGACGTCCGTGGCTGTCAGCGAGTCCGCCAGTGTGGTTACGGACTCGAATTCCGACCCAACGAACAAGACGCGGCAATTCTTGTCATCGACGTCCTGAACATCCCCGTCGTCGACAATGATACCAGCCTTGGCAGCGCTGGCGATCCGCCGGCGAAACTCCGAGTGCATAGTTGAAAGCCGAACGAGTGGGTGCAATCGGGCCAAGACAATTTCATTGGAAGTCTTTGCCGCCAACATGTCGTCGAGGCCCACATCCAAACCTTCGGCGACCTGCACCGCCGATATCTCGTTGCACAGCATGATGATAGGGATATGCCGCGTCTCGTCGTTCTTTTTCAGTTTGCCCGCCACCTCGAAGGCGTCGACATCGTCGAAGCCGCCCTCTATCAGCACGAGGTCCGGTTGCCGTTCGCTGACATAGTTCTGGACGTCCAGTCCATTGGATACGGCAAGGCCCGCGAACCCGGCGGGGCTCAACATTTCGACTCTTGCTACCGCCGCCGCCGCGTTACCACCGGCCACCACGACATTTGTCAGGCTCGCCATGGTTCCTCGTCCATCTTTGCTGCGCTAATAATTAGCGCTAGGAGTGTCTTGACTGTTATTCATTCCCGACAAACCATAACCGAGGTTCGCGGTTAGGCGCGAGCAAAATCACCAATTTGTCAACGGAGTCCCGAGCGTGAGCGATCATCAGACACCCTTCGAGATTGGGCTGGACAAGGTCGAGGCGAACTACAAGGGTTTGTCGCCGCTCAGCTTCCTGAAACGCAGCGCGCACGTTTATCCGAATAAGGTCGCAGTCATTCACGGCGACCGACGTTACACATACGCCCAGTTCTACGAACGAAGTCGCAGATTGGCGTCCGCATTGGCAGCGCAAGGGATCGGCGAAGGCGATACGGTTGCCATCTTGGCGCCCAATATTCCGGAGATGCTGGAGTGCCATTTCGCCGTTCCGATGCTGGGAGCCATCCTCAACGCGATCAATATCCGTCTCGATGCTGCGACGATTGCCTTCATCCTGGAGCATGGCGAAGCTAAAATCGTCGTTATCGACAAGCAGTTTGCGGCCACAATGTCGGAAGCGCTGGATCAGTTTGCGCAAAAACCATTCACGATCGACATCGACGACGTCCTGGCGCCAGACGGCGATTTGATCGGCGATACAGATTATGAAAGTTTTATCGCGGGCGGCGATCCCGGTTACGCCTGGGAAAGTCCGGAAGACGAATGGACGACCATTGCGCTGAACTACACGTCCGGGACGACCGGGTCGCCCAAAGGGGTGCTGTACAGTCACCGCGGCGCGTATTTGAACGCGATCGGCAACGCGATGACCATGGGCGTCAATTCGCGTTCGCGCTACCTATGGACCCTGCCGATGTTTCACTGCAACGGCTGGACATTCACATGGGGCGTTACCGCGGTTGGCGGCACGCATGTCTGCCTGCGCGACGTCGATCCGGCGAAGATATTCCCCTTGATCGAAGAGCATGAGGTGAGCCACATGTGCGGCGCCCCGGTCGTGCTGACCGCACTGATCCACGCCCCTGACGATGTTAAGCGCGAAATCAAACACAATATCGACATCGCGACTGGCGGCGCAGCGCCACCCAGCGCAGTGATCTCTGGGATGGAGGCGTTAGGCTTCCATGTGACGCATCTGTACGGCATGACCGAGTGTTACGGGCCCTCGACGGTTTGCGTCGCGCAGCCGGGATGGGAAGAACTGCCGCTCGAAGAGCGATCGCTTCTCATGGCACGGCAAGGCGTCAATTACATGACTCTCGAAGACCAGGCGATCCTCGATCCGAACACATTGGAACCGGTGGCCGCCGACGGCGAAACGATGGGCGAGTTGATGCTCAAGGGCAATACGGTGATGAAAGGTTATCTCAAGAACCCGGAAGCGACGGAAGCGGCCTTGCGGGGTGACTGGTTGCATACGGGCGATCTGGGCGTCATGCATCCGGACGGTTATATCGAAATCAAAGACCGCTCCAAGGACATCATCATCTCGGGCGGCGAGAACATTTCCAGCCTGGAAGTCGAGGAAACCCTGTACCGCCATCCCGAGATCATGGAAGCGGCTGTCGTCGCAGCGCCTCACGAGAGATGGGGCGAAACGCCCTGCGCCTTTATTGCGCTGAAACCGGATGCGGCGGCGATTTCCGAACGCGAAATTATCGATTACTGCCGCGATAGCATGGCGCACTTCAAATGTCCCACGCAGGTCGTATTCGGGGAATTACCAAAAACTTCCACCGGCAAGATCCAAAAATTCATCCTGCGGGAACGGGTAGGGGGCGATGCATGACACGGCCGCTCGAAGATAAGCACGCGATCGTCACCGGCGCGTCCAGCGGTCTCGGACGGCATTTCGCACTTACCTTGGCAAAGGCGGGCGCGAAGGTCGCGGTCGCGGCGAGGCGGACCGACCGGCTGATGGAATTGGTCGACGAAATCGCGGCACTCGACGGACATGCTTTGCCGGTTTCGCTGGACGTGACCGATCCAGCGAGTGTGAGCGCAGCAATAGAGACCGCGGAAACGGAACTCGGGCCGCTTCACATTCTGGTCAACAATGCCGGCGTTACCCAGGCCAAGATGGCGCTCGATATCGGCGAGGAGGATTGGGATTCGGTCGTCGGTACAAATCTGCGCGGTTCTTGGCGGGTTGCCCAGAAAACCGCGCGACACATGCAGCGCCTTGGCCATGGCGGCAGCATCATCAACATCGCCTCAATCCTGAGTTTTGGCGTGACCCGGCAACTGTCGACCTATGCCATCAGCAAGGCCGCCGTGGTGCAGATGACCAAGGCGCTGGCAGTCGAACTCTCCCGCGACAACATCCGGGTCAACGCGATCGCGCCCGGCTATATCGAAACGGATTTCAACCGCGACTTCTTCGCGACCGATCGCGGCAAGGAAATGGTGAGCAAGATACCGCAGAAACGACTTGGGCAACCGTCCGAACTGGACGGCGCATTGCTGCTCTTGGCGGGAGACGGATCAGCCTATATGACCGGCAGCGTGATCACCATCGATGGCGGTCACACGCTTCCTCTCGTCGGATAACACACTTTAGGAATTTCGGAGAACCCCATGATCGACTTCACGCTTTCACCGCATGTGGAAGAAACCCGGCTGCGCATCCGCGATTTCGTTGAAAAGCATATCATTCCGCTGGAATCCGATCCGGACGCCTACGACGAGCACGAAAACATCGCGCACGAACCAATGGAACGGTTGAAGGCGATGGCCAAGGCGGAAGGGCTGTGGAATCTTTCCTTGCCGCTCGAGGATGGCGGCCTGGGCCTCAATGTCGTCGAAATCACACCGTGCTATGAGGAGATGAACCGGTCGATCTTCGGCCCGGTCTGCTTCAACGCCTCTGCGCCGGACGACGGCAATATGCGGGTTTTGAGCCAGGTCGCGCGGCCGGACCAGAAGGAAAAATGGCTCGCGCCAATCGCCAATGGCAGCATTCGCTCTTCCTTCGTCATGACCGAACCGTCGCCGGGCTCCGGCTCGGATCCCAGCGTCATGCTGACCCGGGCGGAGAAGAAAGGCGACAAATGGATCGTCAACGGCAACAAATGGTTCATCACCGGTGCCGCCGTCGCCCAGCATTTTATCCTGATGGCGAAGACCTCGGACGATGCGCGGAAAGGCCTGACCGCGTTCATGTTCCATGCCGACACACCGGGCTGGCGGATCGTCCGGCGTATCCCGATCATGGGCCCGGAAGAACATGGCGGCCATTGCGAGATCGAGTTCGACGGGATGGAAATTCCCGACGAAGACCGGCTGATGGAAGTGGGCGAGGGGCTTAAACTCACGCAGATCCGGCTCGGCACCGCACGCCTGACGCATTGCATGCGCTGGCTTGGCTTGTCGCGCCGCGCCATGGAAATCGCCAAGGAATATGTCGAGCGCCGTATCAGTTTCGGCGAGACCCTGGCGAATCATGAAGGCGTGCAATGGATGATGGGCGAAATCGCTTTGGCGATCGAGGTCGGCCGTCTGCTTACCATGCGCGCCGCCTGGAAGCTCGATCAGGGAGATTTCGCCCGCAAGGAGGTTTCCATGGCCAAAATCCAAGTTGCCGACACCTTGCATCAGGCTGTCGACAGCGCCATCCAACTCAACGGCGCGCGCGGATACTCGAAAGACACAGTGCTGGAGTGGATTTACCGCTACGCAAGGCAGGCGCGCCTGGTCGACGGTGCGTCCGAAGTACACAAAATGGTGCTGGCGCGGAACTACTTTCAGGAAGGCAATGATTTCTGGGGGTGGCGTTAACGCCTACCACCCATTGACCCGGCCCCACTCGTCGACGACTTCAGTGCCGTCGACGACGTGGTAACGGTCGTAGGCGGCGGCCGTAATACAGGCGTGGTTCGGCAGGACGCGAACTTTGCTGCCAACCGGTAGCCGCTGATAGGCGCTCTCATCGCTAACTGGGATGACGCCGTGTTCCTGGCTGACTTTGGCAACATGTAGGTCGTCGAGCGGCGCCATCGTCTCGGGATCGCAGACGCTGCCGTAGCCGACCTGCGGCCAGCGCGTGTTGGCGCTGATATCCTTGGAAAGCGCCAGGGCGCCTGCGTCGATCACGATCTGGCCGATATGGCGATTGTGCCCTATGACGCTGGCCAGGACTGAAAGGGCCAGGTCTTCGCGGCTGCAGGCGCTCCGGGCGAGCTGATCGAGATCGAAGAAGACGAACACGCCGGGCCGCATTTCGGTCAGGCCTTCAAAGGTTTCGCCATGCACGGCGGTTGGCGTAGAGCCCGCGCTAACCATGGTGCAGGGAAGACCGGCGTGCCGCAGGCGATTTGCAGCTTTGACGACGGCGAGACGCTCATCTTCGGCAATTTGTTTGATGCCGTCGACATCGTCTGCCCCGTAAGAATGGCCGCCATGGGTCAGGACGCCGGCAAGTTCCGCATTCGGCGTGCCATCAATGATCTTGCCAATTTTGATGATATCGTCGCTATCCGCCAATAACCCAGTCCGGGCATCACCCGAATCGATTTCGATCAGGACGTTGAACGTGACGCCGTGGTCCTCGGAGGCAACGGCTTTCGCGGTATCGAGACTATCCGTCAAAATCTTGAGATCTGCGCCGCGAGACATTAGTGCCGCCGCTTGCGCCAGCTTCGCCGGAATGATGCAGACGGCGTAGGTGATATCGCTGAAACCGCAATCCAGGAAATATTCCGCTTCCGCCAAGGTCGATACCGTGATCGCGCCGCTGTGGCCGGCCGTCGCGAGTTTTGCGACCTGTGCCGATTTCGCGGTCTTCAGATGCGGCCGAAGTGCAATGCCGTTGGCGCGCATCCGCTCCGCCATCCGCTCCGTGTTGCGCGTGACGATTGCCCGGTCGAGGATCAGGACGGGCGTGTTGAGCGATGTCAGGTCCATTACAATACCTTTTGGCCGAGATGCCGTGAAGTTCACCTAAGTCCCGATCATGGTATACTGGACATCCCTGGATGAATACTGGGGACCTCGTGTCGGGCCCGAAAGTGGAGATTACGTTTCATGGAACTCGGCGAAATGCTCGGATTGGTCAACTTGGCCGGACTTGTGATCGTTGCTTTCATAGGATGGAACGCAATAAGGGCAACGAAACAACAAGTTTTGGAACTGGTAAACCGGGATCTCGCGGAAGTCAGGCGTCAAATCCGCACGTCCATGAAAAGCTTGGACCGGGTTCAAGACCACGTGGCCGACAATCGCGAGGATATCCTCAAGATAGAGGTCAATATCGCCAGCATGCAGGACGAGCTGGAGAAGATGAGTCGTACTATGGACGCCTTCATAACTGTACAGAAGGCGCAGGAAGGCAACGCCGAGGGCGACGCGGAGGAAGAGGCACCGGAGCAGCGCCACCTGTACGAGTGAACCCTAACGTCGCACCGCGATCTTCCGCCAGATGAACAGCGAGAAATAGCCCGCATAGCGCCGCTGCAGGTCCGGCCGCTGCCAATCCTTGCCGGTCATCGCCAGTCCCGGCTCGTCGTCCGTCATGGCATAATCGAACGTCAGTTCCTCGTCGGCTGCAATATCGCGTATGGCGACGAAGGCGATCTGACCCTGTATGCCGACATTCGGAGCCAGGAATGGTTCAGATGCATCATGCCGCCTTCGCGCTCGGACTCTGTTGCCGGGCCGATGAACAACGCGTCGTCAATTTGGATATCGCTCGGCCCCAGTGTTTCGCCGACGGTGTCGCGTTCCGCCGTCGTCATCACATAGCTGCCTTTCACGACGATGGTTTCCCCGGCGGCGATATCGGATTTCGCGAAGAGGCCGCGGCCTTCGATCGGGCTGTCGCGTTTTTCGACTTTTGGCGAGAAGTAATTGAGGATCATCGACTCCAGTTCAACTTTCCACCAGCACCGGGAATGCCGCCTTGGAGATTTCCAAAACCCGGGTGTCCTCGGCATGCGGCCCCATGAACTGGACGCCAATCGGCAGACCCTTGGGTCCCGTATTTGTCGGCAACGTGACACCGGGTGTGTAGGTCCAGGTGGCAAAGGTGTTGAAACAGGGATCGCCCGTATAGCCCAAGCCTTCGGGCGCTTCGTCCGGCGCGCTCGGCGTCAAAATGACGTCAAAATCGGAAAACGCATCAGCGAGCCAGCCGCGGCAATCCGCAAGCTGCCGCAGCGCAGCCTGGTAGACCTCGAAATTGACCTTTAGGCCTCGCTTTATGCCTTTATCACGCAATTCCTCGCTCAATAGGTCGGCGTGGTGGGTGCGCTCGAAGGTCAGCGCTCGTGGGAATTCGAATCCGGTGACCGTGCGTCCTGTAGCCTCGTAGTCCTCGAACGGGCCGTCGAGCACCAACTCGCTCACCACCGCACCCGCTTTCGACAAGGTGCTGGCAGCATTCTCGATTACCGACTTCGTCGCGTCGCTGGCGCGGTCCCAGAACATCGTCCGGCACAGCGCGACCCGCAAACCACTCAAATCCGGCGTATTCAACGGTTCAGGTTCGACCGCCAACACTCCGGCGCGGAACAAGGCGATATCGTCGACCGTGCGGGCGTAGAGGCCGACAGTATCGAACGAGCGGGTGTTCTCCTTCACACCGGCGGCCGAGAACAGGCCGTAAGTCGGTTTGTACCCGACACAGCCACAGAATGCAGCGGGCCGGATGACGGAGCCGCCCGTCTGGGTGCCGAAGGCGAAAGGAACCATATTATCGGTGACGGCGGCGGCAGAACCGCTCGAAGAGCCGCCCGGCGTGTGGCCCGGATTATGCGGATTCCGTGTCGCACCGGGATGGCGGCTCGCAAATTCCGTTGATACGGTCTTCCCCATCAATACGCCGCCAGATTGTAAGCTTAGGGCGACACAGGGAGCGTCGATCGCTGGCTGGTGCCCTTCGTAGATAGGCGAGCCGTAGCCGGTGGGCATTGTCGCCGTATCGATGATGTCTTTAACGCCGAACGGTAGTCCGTGAAGAACGCCACGCCTGGGTCCGCGGTCGAGCGCTTTTGCTTGAGATCGGGCGGAATCCGCATCGAAGTACTTCCACGCGCGGACATTGTCTTCCCGTGCCGCAATCCGCTCGATACAGCTTTCGATCAGGGTTTCGGACGTGAGGTCGCCGTCGTCGATGCGGACAGCAGCTTCCGTTGCGCTCAACTCATGGGGCTCGGTCATGTCCAGCTCGCCTATCGATTGTTCTAAGGATCATTTTGTCACCCCTATACCGTGCTTGACCAGCCCGGCGATCAAAACGCCTGGGATTGATTGGACTTCCGTTGAAGGGCAATATCCGCAATCCGCGATCCAATTTTCAAACAGGAAAGAACGATGCCTCATAAAGCCGCGTCTTCAGCGCTTTCGCGCTACACCGTGCTCGACCTCACCCGCGTGCGCGCCGGACCGACTTGCGTGCGCCAATTGGCGGATTGGGGCGCCAACGTTATCAAGATCGAACTCCCTGAGGCGCTCGATGCCGCGGAGGGCCTGGGCGGTAAACGCGAAGGCCCCGATTTCCAGAACCTGCATCGCAACAAACGGGGCATCACGCTCAACCTGAAGGATCCCGACGGCCTTAAGGTATTCATGCGCCTCGTTGAGACCGCGGATGTCGTCGTCGAAAATTATCGTCCCGATGTAAAGAACCGCCTGGGGATCGACTACGAGTCCCTGCGTGCCGTAAATCCACGCGTCATTCTTGGCAGCATTTCCGGTTTCGGACAGAACGGTCCCTATGTCGGCCGTCCAGGTTTCGACCAGATCGCACAAGGTATGGGCGGCCTGATGTCGATTACCGGCGAACCAGGGAAAGGTCCAATGCGCGTCGGCATCCCGGTCGCCGACCTTTGCGCCGGGTTGCTTTGCGCGCATGGAATTATGGTGGCGCTGCTTGAACGTGAGCATTCGGGGGAGGGGCAGTGGGTCGATTCCTCGCTGCTTGCCGCGCAGATATTCATGCTTGATTTCCAAGCCGCACGCTGGCTCATGGATGAAGATGTGGCGCAACAGGCGGGTAACAATCACCCGACCAGCATCCCGACGGGCGTGTTCGAGACAAAGGATGGCTTCATCAATATCGCAGCCACTGGTCAGGTCATCTGGGAGCGGTTCTGCAAAGCGATGGATGCCGAAGACATGATGAGCGACTCGCGCTACGCGAATGGTGCGGCGCGTTCCGAGAATCGCGACGCGTTGAATGCCGAAATCAACTGCCGTACCAAGGAGAAGGGCAGCGCCACCTGGATCGAATTTTTCAATGAAGCGGGTGTCCCCGCCGGCGAGATCAATACGATCGACCAGGTCTTCTCCGACCCGCAGGTAAAGCACCTAGAAATGTCGGAGACCGTGCATTCCGAGGCGATCGGTGACATTGATTTGGTCGCTCAAGCGGTGAAACTCCATCGAACGCCCAGCACACTTGCTGTCGCGCCACCAGAACGTGGCGAACACACCGGTGAAGTGTTGTTAGCCTTGGGTTACAGTGCCGAGGATATTACTGCGATGCGGGAGCGTAACGTCGTTTAACGCATACGGTTTCAATGTATGAAAGGATCGGGCTGGATGCTCACCGATAAAATGATCGCGGAGAAACGGGGCGCCGTCGGCGTCATGACCTTCAACAACCCGGAGCGATTCAACGCCGTTTCCATGGAAATGTGGGAGGGCGTCACGGAAATCCTCGCAGACTTCGGGCAAGACGATGCTATTCGCGTCGTGGTGGTGACGGGCGCCGGAAACAAGGCGTTCGTCTCCGGCGCTGATATTTCCAAATTCGAAGACGAGCGCGCGTCGCAAGACGCTATCGAGAAATACGCCGTCACCGTCGATGCAGCCTATAACGGCCTGCACCAATTCCCGAAACCGACGATAGCGATGGTCAATGGTTACTGTATTGGCGGTGGGGTTGGGCTCGCTGTTTGCTGCGATATGCGAATTTGCGCCGACAATGCCCGCTTCGCCATTCCCGCGGCCAAGCTCGGTTTGGGATACGGTTATGAGCATATCCGCAAGCTGTCGGACCTCGTCGGTCCGTCCCGCGCGAAGGAAATATTCTTTACGGCGCGGCAATTCAACGCGGAAGAGGCGCTTGGCATGGGACTCGTAAACCGTGTGGTCTCGGGTCCGATGCTTAAGGCCTATGTCGACAATTACGCGGAAACGATTGCCGCAAACGCACCGTTGACGGTCGCACAGGTCAAACACACCGTCGGCGAAATTCTAAAGGATCCAGAAGACCGCGATCTCGATATGTGCGCCAAAATGGTCAACAATTGCTTCAACAGCGCCGACTATGAAGAGGGTCGTAAGGCATTCATGGAAAAGCGTCCGCCGATATTTCAGGCGCGCTAATCTGTAGAAATGACGCACAATCGCTTTGTTCCGGCAAAACCGCAGCGGTGCGGGCCGGACTTCGATATAACGCAGGCTAGAGTGCGTATGCGGCGGCTCTATAGCCGCTGAAAAGCTTAGTCGGCGGCCGACAGCGCGGTCGCTTTTAATCCCTTCGCGTCGCTGATTTCCTCGTAGTTAATCCGCTGCCCCTCGACCAAGGGCGGCATTCCCGCGCGCTCTACTTCGGTGATATGGACGAATGCGTCCTTACCGCCCGTATCGGGCGTAATAAAGCCAAACCCCTTCGTGGGATTAAACCATTTGACTGTGCCGGTTGCCATGAAACCTGTTCCTTTTCGAATTCCAAACGAGACCGGTCCATTCTGCGTGACCGTTTCTACACTACAATTCGCATCAATTAATCGCGGATAGTTAGAGCAATTGAGTCAACTTTCTGCGGTTGGATACTCAAATCGTCAAACGCCACCCATGTTTTCGATGCTGTCAAGGATTTTAGGACTGTTTATTTTCGCCATACAAGAAAATTCGGAAAAACACTTGAGGTGAAAGCGCGGAGAGGTATCAGAATAACAATTAACTGATTTATATTGTTATGTTTTATACGGTAAGTCGAAGATCTTCGTTTCGCCGGTTTTCGGAACACTGCAGAGTAGTTGCCGCTGAATTCCGATCTCGCTGTCCCGTTTGACGGCAACCTATTCCAAAATATTTAGGTCGCGCTGCGATAGCGATAACTAATGAAGAGGCAATCCTTCGGACGATAAGGGCAAGGCTGAGGACAGTATTGAAGTGGCGGCTGTTTCGATGAACCAGTCGCATGCCGCGGTCTGATGACCCAAGTTAGCGCTGATCGCAAACAAATGCGCTTGATCGTTTTCTATAATACCGGGAGTACCCAGCCGCTCAATGATTGCCGCCACGATTGCACTCGTAAGGTGAGGCGACTGTCCTGCGGAATCATTCGATTGGCTTCCCCAGCTCAGCGCTTCCGTTTCAATTGAAGTTTCGATCGCCTCGCGCCTTTGCCGCCAATTCAGCGATACAACTCGATTGTAAATTTTGTCGACCGCGTTTCGTCCGTTCAGCGAGAGTGCGTCTGTCTTTAACATTGGTTGTCTATTTGAATGTTGCGCCATGCGCACAGTGTTAATCGGCCCGGTTAAAAACGTGTAAACATCTACCAAGGCGTCCTTTTTCGGTGTCGCCGAAATTTTTCTGAAATTTATCTAAACATTCGGCGAACGTACCTCAATCGGGTGACGTCGCGACTTTCAACTTTGTGGTTTCTATTTGTTACGCACAACGGTGTTTGAGGGTTTGACGGCATATTTTATCGGACCCTGCGTTTGTAGCGATTTCAGCACGTAGACGCATATCAGGACCAAGGATACTTAAAGTTCATACTACGAAATTGCGGAATTACCCGCGCGTTTAGAAGCAAGAGAGATTGGCATGAGATTACGGTCACAGTGGAAAACCACACTATTTATCGTGGGCCTGTTGGCCAGCAGCGTCGGTATGATTTCGACAAGCCATGCCATCATTCATGCGGGTGAAACCCGGCTCTGCGGCAATTGCGGCGGAGTCGGGTTTTCCTGGTTCCACAGGTCGAAAAGCAATCCTACGGGCGGCGGCGGATTTTCACGCCAAATTCTAGATCGCACGCCAATTAGTTATGAATGGCTGCCTGGTGGGTTGGTCGACGGAACCTCACGGCAAATATTCAACCGCGGTAGCTCCCGAATTCTCGAAAGCGACGTCAGCGGAATTGATTTCGCGGTCAATATGTGGGTTGACCACGCCGGAAATCAGACAGGTTCCAACGCCGGCGACTTAAACGTACTGTTCGTACGCGACGATACGGTCGTCAACGGCGGCACCCACCTGGGATTCGAACTTACGCACAAAGTATCCGCGCGTTTCGGTTTCACGATTACGACCGACGATGCGGTCATTTTCGACGAGATGATATTCGACGCGGCATACGACATGGGCTCCGTCGACAAAATCGGCAACGCAACGGATGGCAGCGGCGATGTCGGTACGTTCCTGTGGGGTTACACCGCTGGTCATAGCGCGCAGAATTCCACGACGCTCTGCCTTGAGGGCACGGAGGAGGCTTGCGACGCGATCGTGAGTGCACTTTACGGCGCGAACGGTGTTGGTGTCGATTTGCTGTACACGGGCAGCGCGATCGGGGTCGCCGAGCCCGAAGCGTTCGGATTGCTTGCAATCGGCTTTGCCGGGCTCGTGGCGACAAGGCGCCGACGCAAACGATAGGCTGGCTTTACATCATAGACAAACGGCGGCTTCGTTTACGAGCCGCCGTTTTTGTTTGCGGTCGCGACGCGTCATGGTAACACCAGAGGAAAATCACGGCGGGTCCCAATGGCCAAGGAACGACAAAAGCCTACCGGCGAAGAAAAGCGCAAGCTCTATGCAATCGCATTCTGTATCGCGGGCGGAATTGAGTATTTTCGCTATATCTTTAGCGACGGACCATATCAACCAACCCTGATCGGTTTGGCCATCTTGATTGCCGCGTTCCTTTATTTCGCCTATTCCTGGATCAGGGACCGGTAGCCCTGCCGAACATGTGAAATTGACCAGCAGTCGGTCTATTCCACCCCAAAACACCCCGCTTTACCTGGTTTCTCATTCCAACCAAAGGTCGGTGACGCGCGCTCCATAGGGCTTTCCGTGAGTTGACAAGTGACTGCCTTTTGATGCTCACAAATCTCTTAGAAAATTTATTTCGTCACCTGTGATCGCGGTCACTTTATTAAAAGACGAATAAAAATATATTTTGATTTATGTAAAATTTTAACTAAATAAGCATTAAGTTAAATCCGCAATGATTCTATCGCTCTCTGTAGATATGGATACGATGACTAAGAATGCCGCAATGAGCCCGGAAATTCTATATTTCTTCGATACGGTGCCGCATCCGGATCCAAGGGACCCAACACGCCGCAAGGCGAGGCCGAGCCGCGTTCATCCGTCACTAATGACCCGGATTCGAAACGCGATATTCTCCGGTCTGGCGAAAATCTGTCTCTTGGCGGTTACGTTGTCCGCGCCGCTTGCGGCCACCGTAGAGGAAACGATACCGAAAGCCCCGGCGCCAGAGGTGACAGCACCAGCAAGCGGCGCGGATACCTTGAAAGCGCAATTGAACGCGCTGCAGGGCAGTTTGCAAAATTTGCAACGGCTTCGCCGGTTCCTGGACGACGCCGGAATGTCGGAAAAATCGATCCTAACGCGGGCTCAACATCTTATAGAAACGATGCCCGCGCATGAAGACGCCGGTGCGGCGGCATGGCGTATCGCCGCGATTGCCTCCCTGACGGTCGAGGCCGGCGCTCTCGCCAACGTCAATTTAGATATAGAATTTCGACTGCCGCGCGGTGCCATCGGTTGGGATTTTGGGCCGGAATCGTCGAAAATCCACACCGGGTTTACCCCAGTTACCCCTTCGGTGCTCGATAACGAAGGCTTGGCGACCGGAGGCGAGGGATCAACGCCGCTTAGCGACGGCATCACGGCAGTAACCAAGTTCCACGGCTCATTACCAAACGGCCTCTATCGCGTTTTAATCGTTCGTGACGCCGGTGACGGCAGCACGCTGGACGAAACGCCGTTCGGCGGCGATATCACCGTAAACGGTTCACCGGTAATTCGCCGCGGCGCTTCCAATCGGGATCGTTTGCGCCTCACGGGCGACGGCGGTCGATTGGCGAGTACGGATGATATGCCGCTTCGCGGCAACGATGCCGGACTTGGCGTACATACTTGGGCGATCGTCGAGAATGGCGAACTGCAAATCGATTTCGGAACGTTGCCGGAAGGCCGGATGATCACCGCCGTTATCGCCGAACCTTTTGATATCGATAAGATCGACTTGCAGCCCGCAGTCCTGGAAAGACTAGCGGAAGCGCTTGGCAGCATCGCGCCCGCCGCCGGTCCGGAGCATCAGGCATCGCGCCGTGTATCCCGTTCCGCCAGCGGATCCGTTCGAAAGCCCCTATTTCAGGCAGCCGGAACTCCGGCGAAGGCTACGTCTCCGCGCAACGCGGCGCGCCCGATTTTACAAGGCACCTCCGGCAACGGTTTTGCGGCGAGCCGACGTTTTGGTGCGTCTTCTACAACGCCGACGCTTGCCGCAACGGGATCGGCGCCAGAAGCGAGTCAGCCTCCGGCTCTGACTATGACCTTCGCCGACGACGATACCTCAGCCTTCGAGGCCCGTCAGATTTTGGTCAAGCGGAGCGTGCGGGAAGGTGAAGACAGTGAAGGGTTTGCCGTCGACCTCGAATCCCTGCTGGACGACGCGAGTCTATCCGGCACCTTTTTGTGCGCTTCAGTTCCTTGTGACGAAGTCCTCCCAAACGCGCCAGAACCGGATCTCGTCGCGGCGGCATTGCTGCTTGGCGATTGGCTCGAGGAACCCGAGAGCCTCGCGGAAGACTGGACTTCGCTCCAAGCCGTGCTCGATGGAAGGGAATTGGGCGACGAAGTGGCGGTTGTGTATCTGTTCGATGTGGATGGTGCGGCTTGGACAAATGTCGAGCTGCGCGCAAGCGCCGGAAGCGGAATTTTCATATGGCTCGACGGCGATTACATCTTCGGCGCCATGGCCAATGGGCCGTTCATCGACGATCTGGAATTCGAATACAGCATCGAACTGCCCGACCTGTCGAGCCGCGCGCATTTTCTGCAAATTCTCAGCGAGAGCCATGTGGACGCACAGGGCTTGGCCTTGGAACTCCGCGGCACTCCGCTTAACGACGCCACAGTAGCGACCGCGACCATTATCGAACCAAGCAGCATACTACTGTTCGGAATAGGGTTGCTAAGCCTAGGTATTTCGGGTCGTCGGCGATTTAGCTAAGTTTAAGCAACAACCTATTACAGGACAATATTGGCGGAGGGAGAGTCCGCCGATATGTAACGTTACGTCGTCCGAGATCGTCCGGTTTGCCTCAAAAAATCAATAATATTTGCCCTAAGCCGTCAGACTGGATGGCTAATATCCACTGAAATGGGGCAAGACCACGTGACCTATCCCGGACTCTGGATCAGGGAGCCGGATACCGGCCTCCGACCCAGAGGTCGAAACGCTAGTTCAGGTGTTTCTCTCTGCGGACCTTAAATTTACGATGGCGAGTAGTAGTAACGACCATGCGAACGCGTGTGGCAAAAAAGCGAACCGTGCGAAGACAAAGACATTGTCGTTTCCCATGAGGAAGTAGAGATAACAAACCAAAATCAGGATCAAGGGCACGAGCGCGTCTATCAATTGCACTGCACGCCGGCGGCGTTTTGCCAGATACAAAAGGGCAAATACACCCACGACACCCAAGGCCATCGATAAAATCGAAAACGCCAATCCAAGTTTTCCGCCCAATAAAGTGACTTCGTAGAAATAAGGCAGAACGCTTAGCCCTTGCCCATTTTCCATGCCCATATTGCCGACGTGACGAACGGCTTGACTGCTGATACTGGCTGATACGCGGTCCCAACCGAAATATAGGGCTTTGACGATTTGACCGAACGCAAAGGAACCCACGAAACCCGCGACGAAAGAACCGGTACAGGCCAGCGCGTGCCGGAAACTGGACAGCGGCCCCTCCGTCGTGCGCTTCAAAAAGTAGATCGCAGCCGCCAACAATGAGATTGCAAGCATGGTGTGGCCATCGAAAAACCATACGAAGGCCGAGACTGTTCCGCTACAAAATGCGGCTATCCGCACCGACTGGGATGAGGCGCCTCGTCCCTGGAACCAGGCGACAATGGCAATCGAGGCAATCGCCCAAGCGTAGGCAACGCCCAGGGTTACCGTGGAGAAATGGGGAATTGCCGATAGCCCCACGCCGAAAACGATGAGGGGGCTCATAATGAGCAGCACGCTGCCGGATAGTCTCGCCAATACGACGGCAAGGGTAAGATACGACAGGTAGGCAATCGACTGGATAAACTGGCGTATTTCGAATACGCCGAATTTTTTCAATAAGATCGCGTAGAGTGCGCTATAGCCCCACCAATAACGCGTCTTTAGGTTGCGCCGTTGGAAACTATCATTGTCTACCGCAATGGCTTTCAGGCCCTGGCAAAAATGGTTCGGGTGTTTCGAGGATCGCAGGTAACTTGGATTCAACGCCCGGCTCAGCGCGGTCTCTGCGGAATCGGAGCGGTCTGCTCCCGCCATTACGCCCAAGAGAACTTGGCATTCCATGAATTGATCCAGCCCGATCAGCGCGCCCGTCGACCGTATCCGAACGTGCTCGTACGGCCGATACGCGACATTCAGGTCGCCATTTTGAAACGCCTGCCGCACACGGGTCTTTGCCACATCGTATGGCACCTGGTTCGCGACATGATGCAGCAGGAAAAAGACCACCGTCGCGGCAAGCAGGACGGCGAGATAG
>Ga0315338_1002440_pt1 | contig 18427 bp, 13 predicted proteins | sample ASW8metaG_FD_204518 | JGI IMG/M metagenome (GOLD analysis project Ga0315338, IMG submission 204518) | Ammonia-oxidizing marine archaeal communities from Monterey Bay, California, United States - ASW #8 | ecosystem: Environmental > Aquatic > Marine > Coastal | place: USA: California | collected... | reverse complement strand
CCGGACATGCGTCGCAGGTAGTCGAGTTCATCGCTGTAAATACGGAGAAAATCTTCGTCCATGCGGGTGCTCGATTCAGATCAACTTGACCCTTCCAGTATCACTGTTCACCAGAGAGTCGAAGACCAATTGCCGAGTGCCGGACTCGCCTCTCATCTGGCCCGTGATGCGAAGCGTGAATTCCGTCGACGACAATCCGGAACCGCTGGGGATCGCCTGCACCAGAACCGTCTCCGAGTCCAGACGCGGCTCGAATCGGTCAACCGCCTCACGAATCGAATGCTCGAAGTGCTTCAAAGCGCCGGTTTCCATCGTGCGTCCGGCGATGCCCTCCACGCCGTAGTTGAGCACGCACGATCGCAGCGTTTCGAAATTCGCCGCGTCCGCACGGTTCAATCTTGCCCATGTGTTGAGCAACTGCAGCAGGTCCCGCCCGATCGTGTCGGCGAGTGTTGCAGCATCTTGTTTGGGGCCGCGGCCGGACACGAGACGATCGATGATGGACAGCGTCTCGCTCATGTCAGGGTGCTCTGCACACCGAGAAGATACCGTTTCCAAGCCGCCGACGATTGCTCGACTTGGAAGCGGTCGCCTTGGGGATACCTCGTGAACTGCCCGCTCAAGCCAGCATGACAGGACACAAAACGAAAGCCCCCGCCTTCTGTAGGCGGGGGCTAATTTCGCTTGGCGTCCTCCCTCGGACTCCCGAGAGAGGCGGCAGTCAGGTCACTTGGCCTGCGACAGGTTGTACTGAGCGCTCACGTCGCCCTTCTTCTTGCCCGCCACATCGGTTTCGGTGTAGGTGGACTTGTGCTGGACGCCGACGATCTGGACGCGTTCCATGGGAAGGTCATCCGAGGTGCCAACGGCACCGTTGTGGGGCTGGTTGGGGTCGTTGCCGTACTGCTCAAAGCCCGTGATCATGGCCTTGTCGACCTCGTACTTCATAAAGGTCAACGGCTTGCTGCCGCCGGTCGAACGGCAGATTTCAAGCTGAATCGTCGGGATGTGGGTGGCCTTCATGCAGGCCTCGAAGATCTTCGGCGAAGCCTTGTCGACGTACTTGTACAGAGTGACGGGCTTCATTTCACTGCGGCCGGAGGAGAGTGCCCCGCCCTTGGAACTGCTGCCAGCCTGCTGCTGAAGCCCTTCGACGTTGAAGCCCACGAGTTCGATCCAATTCTTGTGTCCGTCCTCGGTCGATTCGCCGGGGATGTTGTCGATTTTTGCGTATGCGGTAAACATGGTGATTTCCTTTCTGTTGGCTCTAACCCCGGTGAACTTCCTGACGGGCCTCGCCATTGAGTCGCTTGTTTGCGACTCGACTCCTCATTACGAAGACGCTGCGTAAAAGGTCGCGCAGAATCAGCCGGCTCCGGCCTTTTCTGACGGCAATTTGGTGACCAGCCGCAACGACGCCGTCAGGCCTTCGAGCTGGTAATGGGGTCGCAGGTAGAATTTGGCTGAGTAGTACCCGGGGTCACCTTCGACTTCCTCTACCACCACCTCGGCTGCGGCCAATGGATACTTGGCTTTGATCTCATCGGAAGCGGTGGGATCCGTGGTCACGTACTGGGCAATCCAGTTCGTGAGCCAGTCCTGCATCTCCTTGCGTTCCTTGAATGAACCAACCTTGTCACGGACGATGCACTTGAGATAGTGAGCGAACCGGCTCGTAGCAAAGATGTAGGGCAGCCGCGAAGCCAACTTGGCGTTGGCGGTGGCGTCTGGATCTTCGTACTCGTCGGGGTTGTTCACCGTTTGACCGGCCATGAACACGGCATAGTCCGTGTTCTTCCAGTGCACGAGCGGCAGGAAGCCATTCTTGGCCAATTCTGCCTCTCGACGATCGGTGATGGCCACTTCGGTTGGCACCTTCATCGCCATCCCACCGTCATCGGTGGGGAACGTGTGGGCTGGAAGGCCCTCGACCATGCCGCCGTTCTCGACACCACGAATGGCGGTGGTCCAGCCGTACTGCTTGAACGCGCGGTTGACGTTGACGCCCATGGCGAAGGCGGCATTCATCCAAGTGTAGTCGTTGCTGTTGCCCTGTTCCGTGTCTTCTTCGTAGTTGAACTCGTCGATCGGGTTCGTGTTGTCGCCGTAGGGGAGCCTCGACAGCACGCGTGGCATGGTGAGCACCATGTAGCGGCTGTCCTCGGTCTTTCGGAAACTCTGCCACGCCGCATATTCGGGCGTGCCCATGAGCTTGGTCAGATCGCGGGGGTTGGCCAACTCCTGCCAAGAGTCCATGTTGAGCATGGTCGGCGAACCCGCTGCGATGAACGGCGCATGGGCGGCTGCGGCAACTTGGGCAATGCCCTTCATCATTTCGACGTCCGGGGGCGTCTGATTGAAGTAGTAGTTGCCGATGATCGTCCCGAAGGGCTCGCCACCGGGAGAACCGAACTCGTTCTCGTAGGTCGACTTGAAGAAGGGGCTCTGGTCCCAAGCGGTCCCCTTGTACTTCTTGAGTTGCTTGGCCAGATCCTTCTTGGAGATGTTCATGACGCGGATCTTGAGCGTCTCATCCGTCTCCGAATTGCTGACCAGATAGTGCAGACCCCGCCACGCGCCTTCCAACTGTTGGAATTGCTCGTCGTGCATGATCACGTCGAGTTGCGATGAAAGTCGCTTGTCGATCTCGGCGACCATGGATTCGATGCTCTTGACTGCGTCCTCCGAGATCAACGAGGCGTTCTTGAGTGCCGTTGAGGCCAGCGTATTCACGGCCGACTTGATCGCGGCCTTCTGTGAATCACTCTTGGGCTTGAAGTTCTTGTCGAGCAGCGAGTCAAGCTGCCCGGCCTCCACGGCGCCTGCCTGTGCGGATTGTTGGGCTTGTTCTTCAGGTGTCATCTGTATTCTTCCTCGTTACGCACGGCCTCAGCCAGCGTCCTCCGCGCCATCGCCACCGCCTGTGTTCGCCGAACTCGTCAGCGACTCGAGCAGTGCCGGATCCTGAAGCACCTGACCGATGAGATCCTCGGCCTTGGTCTTCCCATCCATATAAGTCAACAGGTTCGCCAACTGGGTGCGAGCCTCAAGCAGTTCTTTGAGGCCATCGACCTGTCGGGCGACGGCAGCAGGCGAGAAGTCGTCGAGACTCTCGAAATGCAGGTCCACGGGCAACTCGCCCTCGCCCGTCATCGTGTTGGGCACCCGAAACGTCGCCGCGGGCTTCATGCTCTTGAGGCGATCGTCGAAGTTGTCGACGTCCACATCGAGGAATTTCCGCTCACCCGGCGCGGGCTGGTCTTCTCCGCCAGAACCGGACAGGTCTGAAATGACGCCTGTCACGAATGGGAGATTGACCTTCTTGGCGGAGCCGTACAACTCCACGTCATACTCAATCTGAACGCGTGGCGCCCTGTTGCGACCAATGAATTTCTGTGCACTTGCCTTCGCCATGTCTTCGATTCCCCTCCGTGTTTGAGGTTTATTGACTTCGCCGGACCACATCTGTTCCGAAGCCGATGGGCCGCACCGTATACAGTAGCATTCACGAGAGCATGTGTGAGGCGAGTAGCTGATGCAGACCAACGAATACATCGAAGAGCTGTTAGCACCGGTCTCCGAGGAGAATCCGTCGGGTATTGACGTCGAGTACGACCCCGACTTTCTCAAGATGGAGGCCATGCTGCCGGACACCACCGAGAGCATGCTCGAGACGACCGAGGTCGCCTCCACCGACTGGTCCGGCATCCGCAGAGCCGCCGAGGGGATCCTCAAGCGATCCAAGCACTTACCAACCTCGGTGCTACTGACCGTATCGCTCATCGAGTACCGGGGGCTCACCGGCCTCCGCGACGGGATCTGCATCGTCGGTGGCCTGCTTGAGCAATTCTGGGACACGTTCTGGCCTCGTATCGACGAGGAAGACCCAGACCCAACCGAGCGCGTCAATATTCTGGCGACGTTGTCCCCACCGCTGGGCGCCTACGGCGACCAAATCTCCTTCACCCAGCACGTGCTTGAGATGCCCATCATCAAAGGGCAGCAATCCGGAACCATGACACTGCGGGCGATCCTCGGCACCGGAACGATCGGCGAGAACGAAGCGGACGCTAGCGTGGTCTTGCCCGACGCCGAATTCGAAGAAGTCGAAGCCGCCTGTCAGGCCGCACAAGACTGCCTTGACGCCATCGAACAGATGGTGACCATTGTCAACGAGCAAACCGATGGCAACGCCATTCTTGATCTTGACGTCCTGCAGCAGCAGGTGCGTGAGATTCACCGTACCTTGGCGACATTCCTTGGCGTGGACATCGAGGATGACGACACAGAAGCCGCAACCGCTGATACCGGCGGCGGCGCAATCCGCAATCGGTCGGATGTTGTGGCCACCTTGGATCGCATCACCAACTGGTACGACCAGAACGAGCCGGGCAGCCCAATACCGCTGCTGCTCGATCGCGTTCGCGACATGGTGAACATGCGATTCCCCGAACTCATGAACAAGATCTTCCCCGATGCGGTGGAAGGCTCCCGTCTGCTGGTCCATGAGCCCGAGACGGAATACGATTCGGGTGAGTAGGTAGCCGCGCAGCGGCTTCAGAGCAGTCCGCCGCAGGCCGACTGCGGTCTACTGCTCTATGGTTGCTCTATGGTTCTTGCCTTGTAGCGGGTGCGCCGCTACGTCCCACTCCCCACAGCAGCCTTGACCGCTTCGGCTGCCGGCGATGGCGTCGCAGCAGGCGTTGTGGCGCCTGCCGCAGCTGGCGCCATGGCCGCCGGTGCAGGCGTCGTTGTTGCCGGGGGCGGCGTTGGCCCCGATGACGGCTGCGACGGTGTTGACGCCGCCTCGGCCGCCTTGGACCCCACGGTCGGCGACGTCATTGTCGTCGGCTGCCCCTGAGTCTGGCCGGTCGTATTCACCGCAGCGTCCGCGGTCGGCGTCTGGGCAGGGGTTGCCGGGGTGGGCTCGGGAGCGGATTCGTACAACAGGTTGTCCGGCCAGTTGGTCGCCGAAGGCCAGTCTGCGACCAGCGGCAGCGGCCGATCGAGCTTCAGCCCCAACCACCAATAACACTCCAACTCGTAGTCATTGTCGAACAGGATGGGAATCCACACCACGCCGGTCTTGAGGTCCGCGTCCGTCTGCGGGTTCAGGTACGCGTCAATCAGTGCCCATGTGCCCGACCACTCGACCACCGGGCCCGGTTGCACGTCCTCGACACCGCGGAAGAACTTCACCCGCAGCGTGGTTGCAGTGGCGGAGATGTTGATGTCCTTGCGAACCAGTTGTTCGCCATCGCCTCGCATGGTCTCCACACGTGCCCCAACCCGCGTGCCGTCCACCCAGATCTCCACGTAGCGGTACTGCGTTGCACCGTTCACCGGGAACTTCTGGGCAGTGGGCATCGACGGCACCATCAACGTGCGTTCGATCGGCGGCTGAATGAACGTAGCGGCAACCGGCGCGGGAATGCTCGCGAGCGCCATCACCACGTTGCCCACCTTCTGCGATGGTGTGACGATGGGCGGCATGGCGGCCACGTTGCCTTGGGCCAATCCCTGTGATGGCAGCAGGCCGTCCCGAAGTCGCGCGAGTTCGTAGTCGATGCCCGAGTCGCCTGTTGAGCCGCCGGAGAGCAGCGTTTGGTCGGCCGGCTTGGGCGTGGTATTGCCGCTGGCCGCCTGCGGTTGCGTCGAACCATCGGAACTCGTCTTGAGCCCTGTATAGAAGCTGCCGATGTTTCGCGCGAGGTTGTCGACCTGTGCCTGCGTCAAGGCGTTGACATGGTTGCCCGTATTGAGCACGGGCCACTTGTACGCCGTGGCCGCGACCTTGGCGATCGCCTGCTCGGCACCGGTAGTGATGGAGTTGCTCAACGACTCGAGGCCGGCCATGATCAACTGATCCCAGTACGGAATGGTCTCGGACTTGCCCGGTGTGTACATGAAGAAGTACCGGCTCGTGAATTGCTTGACCGTCAGGCCGAGCAACATCGACCGCGCAGAGGCCGCCGACTCTGGAAGAGCCTCCCATCGCAGAATCGCGGCCTGCGCACTGGACGTGGTGATGGGCGTCAATTGCGTCAACTGCGTCTTGAGCGACGTCACAAGCGTCTTGGCTTCGGCCGCCTCCGTTGCATCGTTTGCGATGAAACTCGCTTCCAATGCCAGTCGAACCTGCTGCAAGTAGCCTTGCATCGCGCTGTTCACTTGGAACGGCCGAAGTGTGGCCAACGCCGCCCGAAAATCCTCCCACGTCTCGAGCGGTGCAAACTGCCCGGATTCCTGCACCATGCGGGCCCAATAGTCCACATACAGTTTGACATACCCCTGCAACGCCGTGGCGCGATCGTTGTATCGAGAATTCAATTGCGGCTGCCCAGTCATGGGGAAAACCGGCACCTTGCTGGCTGCAGTACCGTCGGCGCCCGCAGCCGGCGCAGCAGCGGCAACAGCGCCCGCAAGTTCGTTAGCCGACTTCACCGAATCAATCTGCGCCTTGACACGCTGCCATGGGGCAACCACCGCCGCGGCGGCGACCGGGTTGTACTCAGGGTTGAATGAACCTGAATCCGGACCCTGCGTGAGTGGAATGCCAGGCCGGAACCAAGTGGAGGATGCCGACACGTCCCCGGCCACCTTCTCCGCAATTTCCTGGGACGACTGCGGCAGCGATTCGATCGTGTTGGCGATGGCCCAATACATCGCATTCCAATTGGCTAACGCTGTCAAAAATGGCGCCGCCTTGACAAACGATTTGGCTCCAGCGGACGTGCCCAGTTCCGTGAGCGCGTCGGTCACGATGGAGTCGAGACTCTTGCTGTTGACCACCTGTGTCGCCAGCGTTGCGTTGAAGTCCATCACCACCCCGGTCGGCTTCGCATTCATGCGGAAGTCGATCTGACTGAGAATGTCCGCCTGCAGCGTACTCAACAAGTGAGGCGTCGCCTTCACCGTCGATGTCGCTGCCTTGCCCGATACATCCTTCGCCGGCTTGGGCACAACCCAAACGGTCTTATCCATTGCCCTGGCCCTCGCCAACAATAAACTGGCCCTCTTGGCTTGGTCGGCGGTGACCTCCGCCTGCAATGTGGTGAGCCGTTGACGGATTGTCTCTAACAACAACCCGCCACGCGTTCCAGTCGGCGAGCCGAGCACTTCCGTGCGAGCCAGCAGCATTTCAAACTGCGCCGCCACAGCAGTAGCACCCTCCGTCGTGGCGCGGGAGACCATGGGCCCCAACAGCTCCGATGGTTGACGCTTGAGTGCCGCACTGTTTCTAAGCCACTGTTCGTTTGCCGCCAAGGCCCGCTTCCAAGCGGCCTCCCAACTAGTCGTCGCGGCTCGAGCCTCACCTTCGGTTGGTGGCCGCACCGTGAAGGCTTGCAGGGTGCTGGCAAGCGTCTCTAGTTCGGTCATCGCCGATTGATAGTCCTGAATCGCCGAAATGGACCGCTCCGCAATGCCCAATGGCATCGTGGCGCGGTACGCGGGGGTGGACCACGCTTCGGAATATCGCTCAAGTCCGTGGACGAGCGCCATGGTCCCGTCGGCCGAGCCCGCTCCGGCCCAATTCAGCGCGGCCGCCAGCGACAGGACATCTGAATTGGGCAGCAGGGTACTGATGCCCGCCCCGATCTCCAGCCCCTGCAGCCGCGGAGACAACTGACGGACTTCAGCATTGCGTTCAAACACATAGGTCAGCATCGGCCCCGCGTAGATGGCGCCAAATCGGAAGGTGTAGTACCAGTCGTGGTTCAAGTTCACCTCTGCCTGCTCGATTTGCAGCAGGTCGGCAAACGCGCTTGTTGCAGCCGCCGTCCATTCCACCTCCACCTCCCGCATGGCGTCCTGCGCTGCACGCACTAGCGGCCTGAGCACCATGGGGTTGAACAAGGACTGGTACGCAAGCATGCGTTGTGTGTGCAACAGGTTGTTGCTGAAGGTGCCCATGTTCATACTGGTCAGCCGATACGCTGCGGGCACGGCCATGCGGGTGAAGGCGAAGTTGGACGCCGACGTCAGAAATCGTCCGCGGGTCTGTGTGCCGTCGGCCAGGGGCGAAGTGCCGTCGGCCATGGGCGAATCTTCGAGCAGGACGAAGGTGCCATCCGCGGTCCGTCCGATCAGGGGCGAGTTGTGCACACTGCCATCTCGCACTGCGGCCTCGTAGGGCGCCCAGTCGTGGTTGATGAGTTCCGACTGTGTTTCCACGAACTGGTTCGTACCGAACGTGCCGATGATAAAGAGCATCAACACCGTGTACACGGCGACCATCGATGACACGACGGTCAGGTAGATCTTGCGGAATCGAGCCGGACTGACCCTCGCCAGCGTGGACTCTCGGAAGATCTTCTCCACGAAGACATCTCGAATGAACCGACCTGACCGGCCACCTTTGGGGTCGTCGGCGTCGGATTCGGCGGCCGTCAGGTAAACACCCCGCAACGAGCAGTTGTGCAGTGATGCGACCTCACCAAAGACGGCATTACACAATTCGGTGATGCCTTTGCCGAGCACCTTGATGCGATCGGGCAGGCTGAACAGCCGCGAGGCCCTCAGGAAGTACTCGGGCTCGGTGGAGCCGATACGCAAGTCAGAGCGTGACAGCAGCGACTCGCCCACGTAGCCCATCCGATCCGCGAACGCAGCCATGCCATCGGCCAATTCGGACCGATCGAATGAGGCGCCCGCCTCCACACTCGTCGACCAACCCACGATCTGCCGGCTTTGGCCACCGCTCGACAGCGACCGCATGACCGATGTGAGGCCTTCCACTTCGTCGCACTTGGTAATGAGCACGTACACGGGAAGATCGAGGCCCAGCACGTTGACCGTGTCCAGCAGCATGCCCCGCAGATGGTTGATCTCAGCCTGCAGCGCTGCTTCGGACTTCAACAGCGTCGTCGCCTCGATGGCGAGAATGATGCCTCGCAACTCCGGCGTGCTTCGTTCCTTGCGAATCCACTTGAGCAGTTCACGGTATTCCGCTGCACCGCGGTTGCCCCATTCGGGCCGCAGCACTTCGCCGGCTGGATCGAGAATGGTGCCGTTGGAATGGAACCACCAACGTAAACGTGCCGACTGCGATGACGCCGATGGCTGATCGGTGTCCAGCAGATCCAGATCGCTGCTATCCATGAGCGTGGAGCGACCGGATCCGGGCGCACCGACCAGCATGAACCACGGTCGATTGCGGGCATCGGCGCCCGTTCGGCTCAGTCGTGCCGCGCCCTCGATGAAGTCCTGCTTGAGTTCGTCCAAGCGGCGGCTGAGTACGTCGGGCTCGGCCTCCTCACCCTCTCGCCCACCTCGTGCGACCTCCGCCAGCCGCGATCGAAGGAACAGATCGCGCCGGGCGGTCTTGACCGCCTTGCGTCGCTGCATCGACATGCGGATTCGCATCCAGAAGCCGCGAAACATGGGCAGCAGAATCACGATCAGGCCGATTGCACCGACCGCGATTCCACCCCAGAACATCCAACTTCCACCTGAGGCCGCATTTGCCGCAGCAGTTGCCGCCGAGGACGCCCCAGCCGATGCCGTGATGCCCAGCGTCAGGCACGTTGTGATCGATGCTCTGGAAGTCACTGCGCCGTGCTCCCGGACGTGGCATCTGCGTCACCTAACCCACCGGGTGGGTCGACAATTTCCGGCACCACCACCGTGTCATTGGCCCCCATCTCCACTATGAATGTCGCCGCAGCGATGGCCTCAAGCCGACTGCGAGCTTCACTGACATCCGACCGGAACATGGTTTGGTTGATGGTGTACGTCGTCAAGAAACCGATCAGGCACACGATTGCGGCAATTCGCCAGCGTCTGGCTCGAATTGGTCGGCGACGCACTCGCGCGTCCCGGTGTTCGTATGCCTCTGGGGTCACGCGACCCGTCTCGACCAACTCCGGAGCCAGACCCAGTCGCAGCGCGCAGCGTCGGAACAGTCGGTCCAATTCGGGCGCGTCAGGGCGGTACGCCCCGCTGAAGCCCAACGCCATGCAGTCGTAGTACAGCTGCACTCGCTCAGTCGCCAACTCGGACGGGTCGCCGAGCGTCTGCTCGAGCAGATCAAAGAATTTTTCGTCACCGGCCAACTCGTTGCGTTCGAACGCCAACTCCTGCCAAGCACCGACAATCGTCAATCGCTCCTTCATGACGAAGTCGACGAAGAACAAGAGCGGCAGCTCGACCATGATGAACTGTCGCCCGAGTTGTGAAGATCGCCGGCTGTCGGCGCGAAGATTGTCCAGCATCGTCATGACGGACGTTCGCGCAGACGTGGCGTCAATCTGCTCGCCCGTATTGGCCCGACCTGCCCACCTACAGATCATCGTGAAGATTGGACGGCAGAAGACGGCGACCCTTTCTTCACGCATCGGCGGCGTCCTCTCCGGATGTAGACATCACCAGTTGAAGCGAGAAAGTAAGCCCGGACGACTTGGTCCACACGGCGGCAATCTGATGATCCTCACGCACCCGTGTCCACGCCGTTGCGTTGGTTTCCCGCCCGACACGGAAGTACACGCGGCCGGGCCGAGACGGCAAGGCAAGCGGCGGGAACCGGTCTTCGTCAAGCGGCAGTCCGCGGACACGACCGGACGCCATGGAGCCCGGCAACAACTTGAATCGATCCGGGTCGGTGACGAGTTTGACCAATTCAGTCGTATCCACACCGGTGTCGCCATCGACGGACAGATAGAAGTCGGTGGCTTGGACGAAGTGGCGGTCTTCCAGCGATACGTCCATGCGAGAGTCGCTGCCTTCGGTCTCGCTTGGCGTGAAGTCGATCGCCATGTAGGAACCTTGACCGGCGTCGAACACAAGATTGCGGATCCGAAGCGACAACTCACTGAGCGCCGGCAGGGCGTCGGCGTGGTCGTACGCGTCGACGGGGTACAGGTCGCGCATGGGCCGCAACGGCGCCAAGTCTCCGAGCACGTGGCGAAGGAAGTGGTAGAAGTCCAACGGTGCCATCGTCGACAGGCAGGTCGTATCTTCGAGCATCGGCAACGCGCGGCTGATCGCCTGCAAGCGAAGCATCCACTCGACCTGTCGCCCCACCAGTCGCTCGGTGTCGTATCCACCCCGACCAAGGAAGCCCAGATGCTCTTCTCTCGCGGTTCCTAACCTTGCGGCAAGTTCGCCTGCAAGGGCCATGATCGCCTCGCTCCCGCCGCACTGCAGAGCTGGAGCCGTGTACCGACCATCGAGCGCAACTTGGAATTGCGTGCTGCTGCCTTCGGGGACCAGTCGCAACAATGGCAGCACTTCAAACCCGGCGGGCACGGCGTCTTCGAGCACGAGTTGCGCGTTCACTCGCCGAACGGGAATCTCTTCCGGGTCTGACCCATTGTTCTCGTCACGCAACTCCGTGGTGGCGACGTTCCAGCGACTCGACGCATCGGGCGAGCCCTGTGGAGAGACGTTGTTGCCCGTCGGGGTCCAACTCGGCACCGCAAGCACAACCCGCATGGCCTGCGATGCGGTCCGCATGACATCGGCAACGCGAAGTGGCTCAAGGTCGGCCGCTTCGGGCGCATCGACGAGCAGGCCACTGGGCATGACCGCTCGCAGTGTTCGGAATGAAACAAGGCCTTCACGCAACGCATCCGTCAGCAGATCCGCCTTGATCACGCCCCACGGATACGCATTGGACAGCGAGCGGGACAACGAATCCCCGGCGCGGACCGATCGTTGCATCGCCTGCAAATGGTGCTGCAGCACAAAGAGTCCATCGTGCCAGTGAATGTCCAGTCCCTGCAGTCCCACGTGGTAGTCCTTACGTCCTTGAGTCGTGCTCAGCTTCCGGCCGCCGGTACGGCCCCGCTCATGTTGACCAGGGTCAGGAGTCGAAGCCCATCTGGCGACATGTCGATGTCCACCGTGTTGGTGAACATGCCATAGGCGCCTTGTGTCCAGGGCACAATCAGTCTGCGGGGATCATCTTTGCCTTCATACCAGTGCACGCCCGGTGGCGGCGGACCCTTCGCCGTTGGGGGCCGTGATCGCCAAGCGCCCGGCAAGTTGGCAATCAAGACCAAACTCGTGGCGCCCGCCTTCATCCACGTGTTGCGTTGGCTTGTCCAACTGCCCACCTGAAACGGTCCCGGGTTCGATGTCGTCATCAGGTACGACGCACGCGACGCGTTGCCGCGGAACGAATTCCCGGGAGTCCAGTAGTTGTCAACCGGATACGACTTCCACCGTTGCAATTCAATTGCGTTCACGCCGATGACATCGAGTTCAATCGTCGGCAACAGCCCCGTTTGTTCCTTGAACTTGGCAGTAGGCGCAATGTTGACCGTGCCGCTGAATGGCTTGGGGGCGCACCCGGCGAAGCAGATCCCCAGCATGGCGATCATGGCAGCAACACAGATGCGACACGGTTGATCGCCGAATGCTCCAAAGATCTCACTTGTATGTCGCGCTGCTTGAACCTTCCGCACGCGGTATCCCTTCTGAATCCCTTCTGAACCCCGGTGCGCGCAGCACCGGCCCTGCAATGAGGCGTTGGCAGCATACAGACCCGCCCATGCGTGACCCGGCAGTTCGCCACCGCGCATACAACCTGTACACAACTTGTTCAGTTCAGGGCGAGCGGGCAAGATGTCGACGTCCGCCACATCGGGACGCTTCGACTAGTGGCGCAGATGCCCCCGGTGTTTCAGCTGCTTGCTATCACGCTGCCAGCACGTCACTAACATTCAACTCCCGACACTCATCGCCGGTTTCATGTGAGCTGGTCTCACGCGAGGATCGTCTGCTCGCCTTCGACGACGACACCGCCGTCCGCCGAGTTGATGAACGGGCACACTTGCAAGGATGTAAGGAACGCGGCTTGCGGGATCGACTTTCAATCAAACGATGATCGTCGGCTCGCCCTCAACGATGACGCCGCCATGGTCCGTCTCCCCAAGCATGGTTGCAACGGGCATGACGTCGGCGATGAACGCGGGCGATCCGTCGGCCACCGTGGCGGGCGGTCCGATACACATCGCCATGCTGCCAATCGTTGCCGCAGGCAAAATGCCCAAGATGATGTTGTCAGCCGAGGTCTCGAGAATTACCCCGCCAATGTGAGGCACTGGGCCGGTCAACAACGGACAGGCTTGCATGCAGGTCAGGAATGCAGCAGGCATGGGCATGGCTGGAGCATAGTCAAAAGTGCAGAGGCGAGCACAAAATCAGTCCACAAGTATTTGGCACGGCAATGTCCTACTCTGCATACTGACTCATGAGCGACGTCTCTGCCAGCTCAATGACCTACTCCAGCGGAGTTGCCAGTACATCCAACAGCACTGTTGGCTCGGTCGTCATTGGCGTCGTGGAATCGGTCGTGGCCGTTGATGATGCAAGTGGGTCGGCCCAGAAAATTGCTTCGATTTACCTGACCGTGACTCCGTATGACAGTTATGGCGGCGGCAGCACAATCAATGTGCTCGTGCCCTCGGGCATGGCCTCATACGCTGGCGGTGTTTCGCTTATTCCACGAGTGGGCGAATCGGTTGTCGTGCTCAAGTCTTCAGGCTCATGGAACTACCTGATCGGCGCCATCAATGGCACCGACCATCCGTGGATGTTCAATCCGACAACGGCCTCGGATGGTAGTACCACAACAAACACCCCCGTGAAGGAAGGCACGGGCTTTCGTGTGCCGGACCTGTTACCAACCAACCACGACTCAGGCTCCCCTGGCAGCAAGCCAGGCATGGGCAATGCTCAACTGCTTGATGAAAATCTCTTCTTCACAACAGGCGCAGCACTGTGGGACCAAGGCAAGGCCAAGAAGAGCCATGGCAACAGCGGCTGTTCCTATGGGTTTGGAACTGTTCAAGAATCGCTCAAGCAAGCACAAGATTTGGCATACGAATCGGCCAAAGGCCTGGGCTTCAACGAAGTCATGATCCGAAGCCGAAGCGCTTCAGAAAATACAAGCGCAGCAAGCAGCTCAACGACGTACGACGTGGCCGAGGGGAGCATGGGCGGAGTGTCCGTCTATGGACAGGACTACGTTGACCTGTGGTCGACGGGCACCATGTCTGCCCACTCTAAGGACAACATGAATCTCAGCTCCGGCAAGGTCGTCCGCATTGAAGCGGGTGCCATGATTCAGTTTCGGGTGGGACGCTCGGGCATTGACATCAGTGAGGACGGCATCACGCTCTCCCAGAATTCCGCCCCGGGCTTGAGCAGCAGCATCACCTTGACCCCATGCACGATTGAGATGTTCGGCCTCAGCACAACGATGAATGCTTGGTTTCACACCATGAACGCGCCGTACTCCAGACTGACGCTGGCGCCGTTCTGCGCCAACATGTCTGGTATGTCAGATGCATCGCTTACCAGCGGCGCGTACAACTGGTTTGCCAATTCAACATCACTCCTGGGCGACGCAGCCATGCTCGCCGGCGACATCAGCATCGCAAGCACGAGCGTCGGAGAACCCGGCCAAATTGCAGATCTTGGTGCGGCCTTGGCAGTTTCGCAGTTGGGTATTCCGATCAACCTGACATCGATCGAGCCGTACACCAAGAACAACCTCCCCAGTACAAACAAGGAACCGGCCATTGTTGATCTGGTCGGCGAATTGTGCGACTTCATGGTGCTTGAGATCCTGCCCATGGTGTTTATGGGAGGACTCCAGATAACGGGCGCATCGAATATTGCCGCATCCGCATCTGAGGTAGAGATCAATGCGGGCTTCGGGCAGAACTTCCTTGGACTTAAGCCGGTTGCAAGTGGCGCAATTCGCATGCAGGCCACCAGCACGGTGGGCATGTGGGGGGCTAATGGTCCAATCGTGCAGGCCGAGTCGGCTAGCACCATGGCCGTGTGGTTTGCACAATGCTTGACCTATGGGTCCATTGGGATGTATTTCGTTTCACAAGGTGCCGCTGCATTCGCTGCGCTTGAGTCGGTGAACTTCCTCGGAGGCGTTGCGCTGAGCGAGGCTGGCGCGGTGCTGTTCCATACGACAACATCATCGATCATCTCGCCTAACAACCAGAATCACGGGCTTTCGGAGGGGATCGCAAGCGAAGACGCCATGGCCATGAGACAGATGTTGTTGACTGGCGAAGTGGACACAACCATTCCTGATCCTGATCCAACTGCAGATACGCCCACTGCCGAGGAAGCCCACCAAACTGCAACCACTGAACACGCATCTGCAACAACTGAACACGCAACCGCTCAGCAAGAGCATGCCACGGCAACTGATTCGCACGACGAGGCAATAAGTGATCACGAGACTGCGGTTACCGAGCATGGCCAGGTGGAGCAAGAGGTGGCAACTGCAAGAGACCAAGAGCAGGTATCGGATGCTGCGACTTACCGCGCGGGAGAGGCGCACTGCAAGGCAATAGATGTGCACACCGCCGCTACAAGGGAACACGATGAGGCTCTTCTCGACGCCAATGAGGCGCCGGCGCACGCGAGGGAGGAGGCGTATCAACGGGCCGATGATACGCAGGCAGAAAAAACGCGAACGCAGTCTGAGGTGGACAGAACAAAGGAAGAGGTCAACCAAACTTCTACGAACCAGACGGCGAAACAAAAGGCCTATAACAAGGCCCTAGACAAGGAGGAAAATGCCCGGGCAAACATTGGCCACACGAAGACTGAGGTTGACCGCACTGCTTCCCAGAAAGCAGCGGCCCAATCCTCTCTGGCAAGTTCCAAGGAGAATCTAAAGAACACCAAGGCCACGCTTGACCGCGCCACACTCCGCAAGCGAGGCATGGGCTGGATGGCCAAGAAATGATGATTCATCGTTCGCCTAATCCGCGTTGTTGTCCCGGGAAACGCAGGCACCAATGAACCTGCACGAAGACTACCCCCCGCCACGGCCACCGCTTCCAGAGTTTCTCGCTCAACGCGTGCCGCACGCGAGCATTGCCCCACCAGAAGAATGCCATACACCACTTACGCTGATCACGGAATCGCCACGTGACACAGTTGAGCGGGGCGACTTCGGGCTCATCACCAAGACCTTGGCTGAATCGCACACTGACGCCGCTGGCTTTTACAACACACTTCTGAGGCAACAGAAACTTGACGTAGCGATGAGATATCTTGCATGGGCCATGCCCAAGCGAAACGGCTTGTGGTGGGCCTTTCGCTGCTCTTGGGATCTGATGCTTGATCGCGATCGCGAGCACGCTCGAAAGTCTGCCCTCGGGGACCCTGCTGCAGAGCCACCCAGTAACTCACCCAAGCCACGGCCAGCCCAGCAGCCGCCGAAGGCAAAACTGCCCGACGACTTCGCGGCCTCACTGAAGGACCACATCGCCAAAGGTGATCAAGCCAAAGCTGGCGTGCAGCAGTCACTGCAAGATGCCCATACGCACCTTCGCGCATTGGCCGCCGGCGGCGAGGACACCCCTGGGCCTGCTGCATCACCCCAGAGCGCCCTACTGCAGCATCTTCGCGGCCGGATGTCCGCGAGCCGATCGATGCTGTTCAAACGAAATATCAAGCCCATGGTGGTTGCCCCGGCAGGTGCACCTGGCTCCCCCCTGCCCAAGCCCACCGTTCCCAAAGGCAAACCCAAGGCTCCCATGCAAAAGCTCAGCCCAATGCAAACGCTGTATTGGCAACACCGAGCCGAGCGACGCATGCAGGGCCTTGCCCTCACGCTGCAGTGGATTCTTGACCCCTCAGAAGAGACGGCCTTGGAAGCAGGCCGAGCAGCCAAGTCGGTCGAAGCCTGCCCGACATCGAAGTTGCTCTGTAAGTCTGCGTTTTGGTGCGGAGAAAACCTCAACCTCTCCTCCAAAAAGACCAAGGTCCCCCCGCCGCCGACATTGGCGTACAAGGGCATCGCCTCAGCGCTGAACAAGGGACTCAGCCTCCGAAGAACCACGTGGTCAAGGACGGACAAGTTGCACTGGTTCCTGCAACAAGGCATTGCCGTGGCATCGGGCAAGCTTGTGTGGAACAACGCACTTGAAGAATTTGACGCATACGCGAAGTACATGCTTGAAAGCCACAAGGAGTTCTAAATGGACGTTCCGGTCAATGAAACTGAAACGGCTTCAATCGTCTCGCTTCCGCCGAACACTATGGTCAGCAACTCCCCTGCTGGCATTGAAGTGGTCAGCCTTGAAGGCCTTCCAATTACCGTTGTCAATGGAACGACCACGCTGACCATCACCGACGAAATAATGGAACTGGAAGCTCCAGACATCAGCCTCACCGCGGAAGAGGGTGTAGAGATAGAAGCAGGTGCGGACGTTGACGTCAGTGTGGCTGGTGCGATGGCGGTTGAAGCAAGCGATGTGGATATCGACGCGGCTGCGGTCGAAGTCGAGATTGCCCTGTTCACCGTGGAATAGCCCACGCCCTTACTATTGCCAACAAGCGGAGGCGATGTGAGATGGTCAACCAGATAGCTGACTCCAAGACTGCGCTGGTAGCAGCGGTGACATCGTGCTATAGCGGAGCGGCAACAAGGACAATCAGGCCATGACCCTCTCGGGCGACCACTTTGCACCGGGGGGCGAGCACAAAGGGGGCAGCACAAACTCCATGCCATCAGTGTTCTACGGGCGTGTGATCCAGATCGTTCCGGTGTTCATCGGCAAGTCGGCTACTGACCCCATAGAGGGACAACCGAACACCGCTGGCATCTACCTGAAGGTGCAACCCCTGGCGAACACGGACATGAACCCCATGAAGGTGTATCTCCCCTCCAACATGGCCTCATCCGCCGGCGGGACAATTGCCATTCCACGCATCGGCGAGGTGGTGATCTGCATGAGTCTAACCCCCGATTGGCCCTTCGTCATCGGGGCGGTGCACGGCTACAACACGTCCAAACTAACCCAGAACGACGGCAAGCACAAAGACACCAACTTCCACCTGTCTTGGCCCTTCGCCGCCACCAAGGGCGACCCGGGCACCACCAATGACGCGGGAGTCCTTGCGCAGGGCACGGGCTTCCGAGTGCCCGACCAGACCGACCCGGACGCATCGTGGGATCTCGCCACGTCACCTGGCGGTGCTCCCACGGGCGGCTCGGTGACCGATGGCAAACTGCTGGATGCGAACCTCTTTTTCAATGTTGGGTGTTCGGCGTGGGGCAACAACGCATCGACTGTCAACGACACGACGTTCACGAACAGCTCCTACGGGTTCCAGCAGGTGCAGACACTTGTCAGCTCGGCGAAAGATGCCGCCTACAACTCTGCAAACAAACCGGCGACGGTGTCCAAAGCAGACCCCAGCGATACCGAGTTCACCACCAACACCGGCCTCGGCTTCAACGAGATCATGATTCGCTCCCGAAAGGCGAGTTCGAGCGACGGCTCAAGCGGATCATGGAAGACCGCAGGCGCCGGCGGCGTGTCGGTGTACGGCCAGGACTACGTCGATCTCTGGTCGACCGGCAGTGTCACCACGATCGCGAAGAACAACCTCACCTTTGCCGCAGGTGAAAAACTGGTTCTGGAAGCGGGCACGGAAA
>Ga0315338_1002439_pt1 | contig 18433 bp, 16 predicted proteins | sample ASW8metaG_FD_204518 | JGI IMG/M metagenome (GOLD analysis project Ga0315338, IMG submission 204518) | Ammonia-oxidizing marine archaeal communities from Monterey Bay, California, United States - ASW #8 | ecosystem: Environmental > Aquatic > Marine > Coastal | place: USA: California | collected... | reverse complement strand
ATCCCGAGTACTGGGACCTCGAATTCGTTCGCCACACCGGGCCAGCCAGCGAGTACCACCGAATTCTCGAGACGATTCGCGAGTCGATCGAATTCATGGAGGCCGTGGCCGGATTGCAATTGGCAAACTTGGGGCGGGTCGACTTCTACGCAAGTCACGAAGGCCTTTCCCTTCTCTATGAGCAGGCGCAAACCCGCCACGTACCCCACCGCGAAGGTTGGTTCAATCTCTCGACCCACTTTCCCTGGATCGGAATGCGAACCGCCCAGCCCGACGGGGCTCATGTCGAGTACTTCCGCGGAATCGAAAATCCGATCGGAGTAAAAGTGGGACCGGAAATGACCGAGGAATGGCTGACTCAACTCCTCGACATCCTCCATCCCAACGACGAACCCGGAAGACTCACGCTTATCCAAAGGTTCGGGGCGGGCAATGTCACGGCCCACCTTCCCCGCCTTGTCGAAACCGTGCGCAAGTCGGGCAAGACCGTCCTTTGGATTTGTGATCCGATGCATGGAAACACCGAAACGACCGACGATGGCATCAAGACACGCAACTTCGACAAGATCCTCACGGAACTCAAGGAGTCGTTTCAGGTCCACGAAGACATGGGATCTCGATTGGGCGGAGTGCACTTCGAGATGACGGGTGAGGACGTGACCGAGTGCATCGGTGGCACTCGTGGTGTCGCACCGGAAGATCTCAAGTTGGACTACCGGTCCCCGGTTGATCCGCGCCTCAACTACGAGCAGGCACTCGAAATGAGCATGCTCATAGCCAGTCACATGCGGAACAAGTAGCCGGCTCAGGGGGATCGATCGTGATTCGTCGCCAAACAAAGCTGCTTTACCTGATCCTCATCACGGTCCTCCTTGCAGCGTGCGGGTCAGATGCGCAGAAGGAAGAGTCTGCTCGACAAACCGAAACCACCTCGAGTACGAGCCACGAAAGGACGCCTCCCGTCGAGGAGTTGCCGCCTCCGCGCTCAGCGCCCGAGAGAACGATGCTCGACCTTGTCGCGGCATTCGCAGGAGCCACCATCGTCCTTCGAACGGTCGAGGACGAAACCACATCTCTTGCCGCCGCCGAGGAACTCGATCCGATCATGAAAAACATCCGCGAACTCGTCGCGGCGGCGGAGTCCTACTCCCCGGAAGGGCGTGCGGAAGTAAACCCACTTTTCAGTGATCGCCTGACCGATGAGACCGAGGCCTTCAATCGCGAACTGGGTCGCATTCTCCAGACGCCGGGAGCAGCGCCTCCTCTCTATGAAGTGATTCAAGCTATCCCACCTACCGAGCCTTCCCATGACCACAACTGAGCATCGCTTTCTCGCCACTGAAAAAACCGGAGAAGTTGGAGCCCTTTGGCGTCGTCCACGCGGAGCGAAACTTCTCTACGTTTTTGCGCACGGGGCTGGCGCCGGGATGAGTCACGTCTTTATGGAATCTATGGCCGAGCGACTCGCCGACCGGAGTATCGCGACGTTTCGGTTCCAGTTCCCTTACATGGAGGCGGGCAGGAGGCGCCCGGATCCACCGGCGATCGTCCAGACCACGATCCGCAACGCCGTCACTTGTGCACGGAAGATCGACTCGAAACTTCCCGTCATTGCCGGAGGAAAGTCGTTTGGGGGTCGTCTGACTTCTTTGGCCCAGGCGAAAGAACCGATCGATGGCGTGCGTGGCCTGGCCTTTACAGGATTCCCGTTGCACGCAGCGGGAAAACCGTCCGATACGCGGGCCGCTCACCTTGGTGAGATCAAAATCCCAATGCTCTACTTACAGGGGACCCGGGACGCTCTCGCCAATCTCGAGTTAATGCGCCCGGTCTGCCAGAGACTTGGCCGGCGAACCCGCCTCCATATTGTCGAGGGAGCTGACCATGGCTTTCACGTCCTCAAGCGGTCGGGACGAACCGATGACGAAGTCCTGGACGAGTTGGCAAACGAGATCCGCTCTTGGGGCGATCAAATAGGCTAGACAGCGCCAACGAGTTCCACTCCGAAGAATCGCTCACCAGGTAGTGGGTCACGGGTAAACCTCAGACCCACCCCAAGCAAGTGATCTCCTACGACTCTTTCGGCGCGCTCACAATCCGAACCTGCGCGAACTGACGGTGTCCATCCTTCGAACTGTGGTAGCCGTAGCCACTCTGTTTCGCACCGACCCAGGGAGAGCCGGACGCTCCTCCGCAACCCTTGTTCACCCCGATCATTCCCGCATCGAGTTGACGTGCCACGGTCTTGGCTCGATCGGCGTCACCGCCGAAGACTGCTGCTCCCAGACCGAAAGGGCTGTCGTTGGCAAGTTCGATCGCTTCATCGTCCGTCTCGAAGGTGGCGATGCAGGCGACCGGACCAAAAGTCTCCTCACACATGATGTCCATGGAATGATCCACGTCGGAGAGAATCGTCGGGCGAACGAAGTTACCCTCGTGTCCCTCACCGCCATAGGCGACCCGAGCGCCCTGCTCCCTGGCCGAAGTCAGCTGCCGCAAAACGTGATCTCGCTGACCAGCGTTTATCATCGGTCCAATCTGCACGCCGTCTTCGGTGCCTGGTCCCACTTTCAGTTCCTTCGTTACGTCGATGAGAGCTTTTTCGAAGTCTGCGGCGATCCTCTTTTGCACGTAGATCCGCTCGGTACTGACACAAACCTGACCTGCGTTCCGAAAGCTGTTCATCGCTGCGAACCGGGCTGCTTTGGTCAGGTCAGCGTCGTCGAGAACGATCATCGGGTCTTTGCCCCCGAGTTCGAGAATGACTCGCTTGAGACCCGAAGATGCCGCGCCCAAGATCTTCTTGCCGGTTTCCCGTGAGCCGGTGAAGGCAATCAGGTCGACGTCGGCAGCCACGAGCGTCTTGCCCTGGTCATCAGCGCCATGCACGATCTGGAGCACGCCCTCCGGCAGACCTTTGTTCAAGGCATCGACATAGGCCTGCGCAATCAGAGGCGTCTCTTCGGATGGCTTCAGGACTACAGTGTTCCCGGCCATCAGAGCGGGTAGGACGAGCCAATGGGGCATGGAGATCGGGAAGTTCCACGGCGAAATCGCAGCACAGACGCCGAAGGGGTCGTAGTAGAGCGTCGACTCGGTGTGGGAATCAACGAGGGGAACCGGCCGGAGTGCCTCCGCGATCTCTTCGAGCGCTTCTTTCATACTCGCACCCGAACCCTTCACCTCACCAATGCCTTCCCGAAGAGGCTTGCCCATTTCGTCGGTGAGGAGCCGGCCAAGAGTCTCGGCCTCGGCCACCAGATGCTCTCCACCCGGCAGCATCATTTCCATCCGCTCCTCGAGGCTGAGCTTTCGCCACGCCTTTTGCGCCTCCCGGGATCGAGTCACGATCTGAGGGATTTCAGAGACAGGAGTAATCGGCACTTCACCGACGACCTCTCCATTGACGGGGTTGATCGAGGCCAAAGTGGTTACGGTAGCGCTGGTCATGGATGGTCTCCTTCGTCGTCTTCGTTCCCACTCGGCGGGATTCGCATCGCGGAGCTGGGTCGCTCGAGATCGCGCCAGCCGTAGATATTGATCATGTCGTTTGGAGCCACGACTTCGAAAGGTTCTGTTCGGGACAGCTTCCGCCGCCCCTCCCGATCGAAGACCTCGACTCGTAAATTGTAGCGACCAAGCGATAGTTCACCCGTTCCCAAGGATCGGGCCACGTTCCATTGATCGACACCATATCGTATCAGAGATGAGCTCAGTCCAGTCAGGGTGACGGAATACTCGATGTCCCCGTCGAGATCAATTTTCTCGAGGGTCGTGGCCACATCGATAGAGGTCATTCCCTGCCGCTGCGTGATGTTGTAGATCTCGAGGTAGAAGACAAGGTTTTCCCCGGGGAAAAAGTGACGATCGGCGCGAGGAAGGACCACGAACTTGTCGGGATCGGGACCGTAGATGACGAGATCGTCCCCGAGCTTTCGTTCGGTCTCCCCCTGGACCATTCCCCCGAGCGAAGACGTCAGGAGTAGATCCGAAGCCTCCAAATCGTCCCAGCCAAATCCTTCGATGACTTCGTCCGCTCCGTTGTCGACAGCGGCATGAACGACCCGACCCTTCGGGTCCCGCAGGCGTAGGAACGACGCGATCCGGTAGACCCCGGGAGCAACTCCCGGAAAGGTGCTGGCACCCGCTCGACGACGAAACTCCCGATCAAACCGCACGGTCGTTTCCTGATCGAGAGGGACGGTTCCCTTCCAACCCGCCCGCCAGCGATCTCCATCGATGCGCCAAACGGCCGTTTCGACCGCGCTCTGCCCGTTGTAGCGATATCCCTGAAGGGGATAGCGAACCGAATAATTCGGTACGAGAGTGTCGTAAGAGACAAGCAGCCGCGTTCGTCCATCAGGTTCGCGAAACTGGGCCAAAGATGAGTTCAGGGGATAGCCACGTCCCAGGAAGTCTGGGTTGAAGTAACGAGGCGGCCAATGCTCGCCGCGCAGACTGTCGGCTGCGTCCATCCAGGCCCGACCTCCGGCACGATCGTAAAAAACAACGTCTCGATCCTCCGGTCTCGAGATGCCCTCTCGGCCATACTCGAACTTCCAGGTCAGCACCGTTCCCTCTTCGGACTCGATGTCTGCAGCGGTCTGGCCAGCTCGCGTCCAGCGGTCTGGCCAGCCAAAGCGCAGAACAGCTCTCCCCGGATCGGTCAGAGGAGGAGTTTTCCGCGGATCAACACCCATGAACCGAAAGACCGTTTCCCCGACCCGACTGTAGTAATCAATCTGGTTTTCCAACTGTCCGGCCGTGGCCCAGATCGGGTCCCGCGAACTCCAAAAGCCTTCCAGATCCGCGGCCCGCGTCAAGGAACGGTCGTAATCTGCTTGTTCGTCGACGGTCCAAAGATCCCAAGGGACGGTCAGGACGGAGTAGAGCTCCGCAGTCGGGCCGAACTCACGGGCCAGATCGATCGCCCGCGCGAAGTAAGCTTCAGCGCGTTCGTATTCGATCCACTTCGTCTCGACCACTCCGAGAAGAAGATCTGCATGAAATGCGCTCAGCGAATCGCCATCGCTTTCCCAGGTCTCGTTCGCCTGAACGGCGAAATCAGCTGCTCGATCGAGTGAGTCCGACAGAAAACAAAGGCGAGCCTTCTCCATCAGAGCCCAGGCTGGGGCTTCGCCCGCCCCACCAAACCCCTCGATCAGACGATCGGAGAGAGAATGAGCAAAGGCCTCCTGGTCGAGATCGTTGAGTTTCCAACGGCGCTCGCGTTTTCGTAGTTCGACAAGATCAACCAGCGCGCTGCCCGGATAGTCGGCGCGGAATCTCTCGAGAACTCGAACCGCGTTCGAGCGAAAACCTGCCAGGTCGAGATACTCACTCAAGATGACCTGCAGGATTGCATTATCAGGATCAAACTGGACAGCCTCACGCAGAAGCCCGGCCCCTCGAACCCGATCGTCGGCGATCCCGCTGCGCATCCGCGCTATCGCCCACCGCATGTAGAGTTCGGCCGCCACGGCCAGCTCGTCGGCCTCCTCGGCGGAGAGTCCACCCAGGCGCAACCGCATGCGCGTCCCAGCCCCGAGATCGAGTTGTTCGATCTCCTGCCTGATCTCGGCGATCTCGACATCGAGCACCGTCGCGATAAAGTACTCATCCGGCTCGGCCAGAGCGATCGTCCGAAAAACCTGGTTGATGCGTTCGAGGGTCCGAGGCGGCGATTCGTCCCGCGGGCGAAGCAGATCGCGCTCCGGAAAGGCGACCGCATCCAGGAAAGAAGAGTCCGTTCCGGGGCGTCTCGCAACGTAAGGGTCAGTCCCTCCGAAACACCCGGCCACTGAGGTCAGAACAAGGAGAACCAACGCGGCGAAGAGCGCGGGTCGAGAGAGTCGCCTCATCTCGACCCCGCAGGAGGATGGCGGTTTCAGCGGCGCAGCCAACGGTCAAGCCATTGGACGATTCGCTCGATCCGATCGATCCGACGATCCGGGCGCCCCATCCGGCTCATACCGTGCGGCTCGGCCGGATAGCGAACAAACTCAGTCGGAACACCCTTCGCCTTGAGAGCACTCCAGAATTGCTCACCTTGATCGATGGGACAGCGATGATCCTGTTCCTGGTGTTCGACGAGCGTCGGTGTCTTGATGTTCTTCAGATAGGTCAGCGGAGAAGCCTTCAGATACTTCTGAGGGTTCTCCCACGGATTCGTATAACCCCAGTTTCGTGTCCAGGCCCAACCAAAGTCACTCGCACCGATGAAGCTCAGCCAATTGGAGATACATCGCTGCGTAACCGCACACTTGAATCGCTGGGTGTGGCCGATGATCCAGTTCGTCATGTACCCACCATACGATCCGCCCGCGACTCCGATCCGGGTCCGATCGAGGAACTTGTACCGACGAAGAACGACATCGGTGAAACGCATCACGTCATCGTAGTCGACCGTTCCCCAGCGTCCCACAATCGCATTGAGGTGTTTCTCTGAGTAACCCGTTCCACCGCGAGGGTTGCAGTAGAAAACGGTGTATCCCTTCGCCGCCAGGACTTGAAACTCGTGAAAGAAGACGTGCCCATACTGCGCAGCCGGACCGCCGTGAATGTAAAGAAGTCCGGGATGCTTACGCGACCGATTGAGGCCCGGTGGAGTCAGAACCCAACCCTGAACCCGATGCCCTTTGTTCTCGAACCACACCTCTTCCGGAATATTGAATCGGCGTTGCGAGAGCCACCCTTGATTCCAAGGCGAGTATCTTTTTTGCGGAGCGGCGCCGGAATCGTGTGTCGGGCTCGTCGCGTCACGGCGGCCTCTTGGCTTCCGTCCCGCCCTTTCATGCTCGGGTAGTGCAGCCGTTCGAAACTCGCCGGGGGTCGAAACGTCGGCCCAGGTGTAGTGGACCTGAGATCTCTCGAAGTCGACGTCGAAGTCGATGACCGCGCCCTGCGAGGCGATGACCGGCTCGGGCTTCTTGTCCTGGCGGTGCACGCGCCAGAGTTCCGTGTTGCCTTCGTTGGACACGACGAAGTAGACCCACTCCGAATCGGGACTCCACATGGAGGCCGCACCACTCCAGGGACCAACCGTGTCTGCGACCATGCTATCCCCGCAGCCGCGATCGAGACGCTCGCCAAGTTCGACAGCTCGACCGCCCGTCGCCGAAACGAGATAGAGCTTGGTGTGAAACTGATTCCAAGGTGCCGCTGCATCCGGGCTTCCCAAAAACGTGATCCACTCGCCGTTGGGGCTGATCGCGAAACTCCCAGCCGATCCGCCGTGAGTCCGGATTTTCTCGACATCTCCTCCGCGCGCGGGAACCCGCCAGAGATCGGTATTCATGATTTCAAGGTCAGATTTGGCAGATCGGTTACTAACAAAGTAGACCCAGCGGCCGTCAGGAGAGAATCGAGGCTCTGACTCTTCGTAAGCATCGTCAGTCGTGAGAGCGCGAGCCTTGCCAGACTCGATATCAACTGTCCAAAGGTGGCTCCGATTCTTTGGGAGAAATCCGGCGCCATCGATCTTGTAGACCAACCGATCGATCGCCCGAACCGTCGGACTGTCCGTACCCGGCCGCCCCTGCTTTTTTGCCTCTCTCTTCGCCTTGGCGTCGTCATCTTCCGCGATGAACGAAATGACCAATCGCTTGCCTTTGGGGTGCCAATCGAAATCGCTGATCGAACCGTTCAGTTTGGTGATCTGGCGGGCTTCCCCACCCGCCGTCGGAATGATCCAAACCTCGCTCTTTCCGCTCCGTGAGGAAAGAAAGGCAATCGCTGACCCGTCCGGGGACCACTTTGGCTGGGAATCACGGAGATCGCCGGTCGTGAGCGGTTGGACGGCGATACGTTCGACTTCGGCTCGCTTCTTTGCGGCTTGATTGCCCGAAGAGGCCCGTCCGGCAGAACCGGCCAGGTGAGCTGACGTGGGCTCCAGCGAGGGCTCGGTTGCAATCGTCCAAAGGTTGCCGAAACTCCTGTACGTTTCCCGATCCTGACGATACACCCCCACGATTGCCTGACTTCCGTCCGGGGACAGTCGACAGCAAGTCGGCATGCGAACCTCGTAGATATCCTCGGCTTGGATCGGCGTTTTTTTCGGCATCGATATCCCCTTTTCTTCCTCGAGCAGACCAACTTCGCGTCGAATCTCGACGTGGGCTCCTTTTGAGAAACGCAAGAGGATCAGAATACCGGATCGGTGGGGGCAAGCTCTAGCCCCGACTCTTCGTAGGCTTTTACCGCCACTCTCGTGGCGAGGTGCTAGACTGCGGTCGGTTCGGTCCCGAGGCGAGCGAACCGCCGATGCATCCGACACTCCGTTCAACCTGGGAGACATTTTTGGGTTCGATTCCTCCTGATCGTTTGCGCTACGTGGCAACGCGCCTCCTCAAAGATGGGATTCTCCGCATCCCCGGTGTGGCAGCCTTCGATTCCCAACGCCACGCTCGCAATACAGGTGGGATGTTCGATCCCGACGAGGCGTCCCTTCTCCTCGCTGGGCACGTTCAACGTCTCCTCGAGCACGGTGGAGAACTCGGCCACTTGCGCGCTATCGAGATCGGCCCCGGCAACAGCTTGGCTCAAGCACTCATCCTTATCCTCCTCGGGGCGGAAAGGGTGACCGCCGTCGACGTACGTGAATACGCAACTGAGGAGAATGGAGGTGGCGTTTACGGACGGGTCGTCAAGGAACTGGAGGGCTGGGTCGAGACGGGACGGTTCGCGTCCTCGATCGGAGCGGGCGAGCGCAAGCAACGCTCGCGCGAGTTTCTCCCTCACGGCGCTCGCTTCCCCACGCTAGGAGGTGCGCTCCAGTACGAGATTACCGATGGGGTCAGAATCCCGCTGGGAGACGATTCCTGCAACTTCGCCTACTCGGTTTCGGTACTCGAGCACGTCGGGGACGTCGGGGCAACGTACCGGGAGATGGCCCGCATTCTCGAGCCCGGTTCCCTGATGAGCCACATCATCGATCTGCGCGATCATCATCACCCCGAACCGCACGACTTCCTCCGTTACGAAGATGGTCTCTGGTCGCGGATGCAAGGGCGAAGCGCGGGCTTTACGAATCGGCTCCGAGCTTCGGACCACTTGTCGCTGCTCGAGAAAGCAGGGTTCGAGATCCTCGAGGTTCGCCAAAAGGACGCAGAACGCGCCCCGCAGAAAAAGGATCTCGCGTCGAGGTTCCATCCCTACGAAGAGGCCGATCTCAAGGCATTGACTCTCATCGTCGTTGCCAAACTCACCAACCGCTGAGAAGGCTCGCCCCGGCTGGCCCGCGCACGCCAAGCTAAGAACTCCGGAGATAGTCATGTTCGCGATCATCTTGACCTACGAGAAGCCTCTCACGGAAATCGACCGTCTCATGTCTGCACACGTCCAGTTTCTCGAGGAGTGCTTTCGCTCTGGCCTGTTCCTGGCGGCCGGTCGTCAGGTTCCTCGAAAAGGGGGCGTCATCCTCTCCGTCGGAGCCGGCCGGGAACAAATCGAAGCAGTGATGGATCTCGACCCGTTCGTTCGTGAGAGCGCAGCGTCCTACGAGATCATCGAGTTCAACACGAGCCTGCACCACCCCGCCCTCGAACCCTTCGCCGATCCAAAAACACGGACGGTCCGGGATGTTCCCGGTCCGAGCTAGGGAAGGTCGAGGAGATCGCGCGTACAGGCGGTCAAATCGGGACAGCCGGACAGGGCCATCGCACGGTCAAATTCGCTCCGCAGAACCTCCAGAACGCTTGCCGCTCCGCGTTCCCCCTCCACGGCGAGCCCCCAAAGGAGAGGCCGGCCGACCAGCACTCCATGTGCGCCAAGAGCGATCGCTTTGAGCACGTCCGTGCCTCGTCGGATTCCGCCGTCGACAAGAAGAGTCCCCCGACCAGCAAGTGCTTCGGCGATCCCGGGGAGTACGGTCGCGGTCGCAGGGACCGTGTCGAGCTGACGCCCACCGTGGTTAGAGACGACGACACCAGCGGCACCATGGTCCATCGCCCGAATCGCGTCGTCCGCTCGAAGCACACCTTTGACGAAGACAGGTAGCCGCGTGCGGCGGGCCAGGGCCTCCAGATCCTTCCAATCGAGCGACGCGTCGAGCAACCGGTCGACGAGCTCGGAGAGTGCCGAAGAACCGGGCGGAGGCGTTTCACCCATCGAAGACTCGGACCCAACGAGATTGGGCATATCGAGATGTTCGGGAATCGAGAACCGGCTCCGGCTATCAGCTTCCCGTTGACCCGCAACCGGCACGTCAACTGTGACCACGAGCGCCTGACACCCCGCCGCTTCAACTCGCTCGATGAGCGCGTGGGCTTCATCGCGAACACGGGACACGTAGAGTTGAAACCAAACCGGCCCCGACGCGGCCGAAACCACATCTTCGACCCGATGGTTCGACAGCGAACTCAGAATCATGATCGTACCGGCCGCTCCTGCCGCCCTGGCTGTGGCCAGCTCACCGTCGGGATGCGCCATCGCCTGGCAAGCGGTCGGGGCGACCAAAATGGGCATCTCCAGTGTTTGGCCGAGGATCTCTGTACGCAGACTGCGCTTGGAAACATCGACGAGGACTCGCGGCAACACCGTGATCCGTTGCCAGGCGGCTTGATTCTCCGAGAGTGTCCACTCCGCGTCCGCCCCACTTCGATAGTAGCCAAGCGCTCCGTCAGGAAGACGAGTCGCGGCGAGAGTCTCGTAATCGGCAACCGTCAGTAGTTCCATCCATCCCCCTGAACCTGGCTTTGTTGCATCCGGAGATGAGTGTAACCGCCGTGGTCACCCCTGGCCTTCAACTAATGTGATCGCTAGGATCCTGCCGAAGCGGATCGACCGAGGCGCCACCATTCCCGAAAGGAACTCATGCTTTTACGTCGAGACATCCTCGAACGGATTCAGAGCGGTGAAGTCTCCCTCGCCTTCCGGCGTTGGAAGCGGCCGACTGTCAAGAGCGGTGGCACGCTCAAGACGAGGATTGGCGTTCTCGCCATCGAATCGGTCGAGAAAGTCTCCCTGCGAAGCATCACCGAGGAACAAGCGCGAGCCGCCGGCTCCCCCGATCGCAAGTCGTTGCTCCACGAGCTTTCCTCGCGAGAGGGAGAGGTCCACCGCATCTCACTGAAGTACGTGGGAGACGATCCACGCCTCGCCCTTCGCGACGAAGTCAAGATCTCCCCGGCAGAGATGGACGACATCTGTGCCCGGCTCGATCGATACGATGCCGCCTCGCGGCGCGTGCCATGGACCTACGCGTCGCTCAGTATCATCGCGAAACAACCCTTGGTGTCCGCCCGGATTCTCTCGGCAGATCTCGACATGGAGCGGCTTTGGTTCAAGACGAACATTCGCAAATTGAAGAGCCTCGGCCTGACGATCAGCCATTCACCGGGCTACGAGCTTTCTCCACGTGGCAAAAAGGTCCTCGCCGCAATGAAGCGGAAGCGCACCAAAGGCGGACGCACCGGAAGATGAGTAGGCCAACCTCGCCAACCGATCGCCCGAAGCCAAATGCTCCACCGGAACGATCCTATGGAACGCCGAAGCGTCGAGGGGGTAGGATGACAACCGATCGTCGGTGTCCGGAATCGGCGCCCACTTAGACCGATCCAAGCGAGGAACGATGCAGTCACTCCGCGTATCCAATGCCAAAGTCCGTAACTTGTTCGTATTCATGGCCATGGGGGCGATCCTCTGGAGCGCGGAAGAGGCCGAGGCGCGAATCTATCCCTTCGCATACCTCGGTGGATCTACGGTCAAGACAGTCCGGGAGGAGCAGGACGAACTCCTCAACACGCGAGAGATCGAGAAATGGCGCCAGGGATGGTCTGCCGGGGCCGGGATGCGTTTGCTCGCTCTCCAAGGGGACGAAATGGGAGCCCAGCGCCCACGCTGGGAAATCCGCCTCAAGCTGGCCGCCTCTGGGGGTGAATTCGAAGACGTCCGGGTTGAATTCACCCGCGATCGTGAACCTATCTACCAGGCTGTCACGAACGACACTTTCGAATACTTGGGATTCAGCTTGGGAGGTACCGCGCTTGCGCGAGTCCACCCTCTGATTGGATTCTTCGCGGGCCCGAGCATTCAACGGATCAAGCTAAAGGGAGATCGGAATCGCACCTGGGAGGGTACGATTCCAGACTTCTGTGGCTCCTGCGGTCCCTTCGAAGGCGATGCCGAGGCCACCGTCATTTATGGGCTGTTCGAGGTCGGCGCTCGTTTCGAGACGGACCGAACACCTGCTGCCATCGAGATCTTTTGGATTCCGAAGCGAGTCCAGATGTCATCGACCCAGACCGTGGACAGCGACGGCTATCGCGCAGACTTCGCCGACCTGGCCAGTTCAGTTGGATTGCGTTTCACCTACGACTTCTAGCCGATCTCAAAACTGGCCGTGGCTGACTCGGCTAGTTTCTCGCCCGAAGAGTCCATTGCCTCGACCGTCCAGCGATACTTCCCCGGAGTCAGGCCAGGAATGACCGCGTCGGAGGGACGCCACTGCGTCTCGTAGACGATGACGGGGTCCACAACGGGAATACCGCGCATCGAGTGAATCCGCAGGTTGTAGTGGGTCGTTCCCGTAGCTGAGTCCCAGGAGAGCCAGAGTTCCCGAGGGACGACCGAAACGATCGGGCTCTCGGTTTCGAGAAGCGACAGATCGGTCAACTCAGTCGCCTCTGCTTTGGCCGCGTTCTCTACCCTCCCAACGTAGATCTGGACGCCGATGAGAAAGGCAATGGATAGCCCAAAGAGGATCCAGAGCACGCGGTTGACGTGCAACTGATTCGGCTCATTTGGAGCAGACATTCTCGATGAGGCGCCCTCGGGGCGTTCTACATTCTGCCCCTCGGAGCGAAGATCAAGCTGTGGTGTTCCCATAGTCACTCCCGGAACCGGTTGTCTATCAGACGGTTAGTTCAGGATGCGGGGCCACGCGAGCCTGGACCTCGACCTGATACCTCTCATCTCGTCTTATCGGCAGATCGGAGCGAAATCCACAGGGGTCGTAGCCTTCCGGCGAGGTTGGGGCTTGTAACAAGCGAACCCGAGGCCGCATCCTATTACCGTACCCCGTTGGCCTTACGGTGCCGGCACTTCCAGAAAGGAACAGAATGCACATTCGGATCGAATACTGCGGAGAGTGAAACTACCTCCCCAGGGCTTCCAGTTTGGAGGCAGCGATTAAGAAGGAATTCGATATCAGCACGGAGTTGGTCAGAGGCGGCGGAGGAATCTTCGAGGTTCAGCTGGACGGAAAACTGATCTACTCGAAAGCTGAACAGGGCCGTTTTCCCGAGGACTCCGAGATCCTCGACGCTCTCAAGACGAAGTCGAGCTAACTTCGCAAACAGGACTCAAGTGCCTATGCACCTGTCGTTTCGATCAAGAGTGGAGTTCAACCACTCGATCGGCCGATAGGAAAGGACAGGTCACAGGAGCAAAGTCCGTCAACTAAGACTCCCGGGGACCAAAGTCCCGCTCTGGGCAGCAGCAATTTGTTTTCGACGCGAGAGGAGCGTTTGATGGGTCGGTTAGCCCTCATTGTATTCATGATCGCCGCCGCGGTAGTTGGTGTGCGTTCTCTGACCGGCAATTCAGACGCCGGGTCCGTCGACGGAGCTTCCGTGGATGGCGATCTCATCACTTTGATCTCGAAGGGCGAAGCCGTCGAGATTTCCGACCATGTCCCAGCCGAGGGAATGGTCCTGGTCGAATTCACCGCTGATTGGTGAGGCGGCTGCAAAGCTCTGAAGCCTCAGTTGGAGGCGAGTGCCCGTGCCCAGCAAATCCCCATTAAACGAATCAACATCGTGAAGTGGGATTCAGCCGTCGCCCGTCAGTACAAGATCCAGCGCCTGCCCACGATCTGGATGTACAAAGACGGAAAACTGGTCAATCAGAACTCACAAGATGTCCTCAAGCAGATCCTGACGTAGAGCTTAGTGCCGGCTGTGCTAATCCGCTCTGGTGATCCGACCGGAGCGGATCACCATGACTGCGGGGGCCGTGCAATCTGTCAGCAGCCTTGGATTCTCCAGCCTCCTCCACAGAAAACACCCCAGCTGCTCTGAGAGTTATGAGTGTGAAGAAGTTCTTTTCTTGGTTCGTCATGGTCTCAGTCATCTTCGGCTCATTCGAGCTGCTCTCCTACGCGGGCCTATGGTTCTTGCGCGAGCATCGCTTCATCCAGTACTACCCTCTGGATGTCCTTTCGGAGCCACATACCAATGCCCTCGATGAGCTGATATCAGGTAGGGCGGACTACGTCGCGCATAGTGCGGAATTAGGCTGGACTCTAAAACCCAATGGAAAAACCGACCTGTACGAGGCGAACTCCATGGGAATCAGGAGTTCGACCGAGTACGCGATGTCTCCACCGAGCGGTGTTCGACGCATATCGACGTTCGGAGACTCGTACACGCACGGAAGCGATGTCAGCAACGAGGATACATGGCAGGCACAAATGGAGCGCCTTGGGTCGAACCTGGAAGTACTAAATTTTGGCGTGGGAGGGTACGGACTGGACCAGGCCTATCTCCGGTACATGAACGATGGACGTCAGTATGGTTCTCATATCGTCTTCCTGGGATACATGTCGGAGAATCTCCTGAGAAACGTCAATTGCTTTCGACCCTTCTACGTTCCCCAAACAGGAGTTCCACTCGCCAAGCCGAGATTTGTGCTGGAGAATGAGGAACTCGTTCTCGTCCCCAATCCAATGCAGACGCTCGATGATTATGGAAGGCTTCGCAGTCGTCCACGGAAGACTTTGTCTGCCATCGGCGCGGACGACTATTTCTACCAGGCTGGCCTCAAGTCGAGCATATTCGACGTTTCGGCAACGTTTCGTTTAGTGAAACTAACGATGTTCCATCTCAAACCGCTACCAGGCGACAGTGTCGTTTCGGTGAACGGGTACGACGAAGAGTCGGAGGCATTCCGGGTAACGAGGAAGATCTTCGATGACTTCCATAAGATGGCTGTCGAGGACGGCGCGGTGCCCGTGATTCTCTTTCTCCCAAACAAGGGAGATGTCAGCCGTTTCCGCAGTCACCATGACAAGAGATACTCGAGCTTACTCTCCTACTTCGATTCGGTAGGGTATGAGTATATCGATGTCATGGATGCGTTCGGGGACGCAAGAACGGATGACCTGTTCATAGGCCACTACTCACCAGTCGCAACCGAGCTGATTGCCAAGTATCTTCTCGCCCACTTCGACACGAGATGAGCAGCGTGGGTTCAACGCTCTATTGGATGTACCCGATGCTCTTCAACCGCTCCATCAGCTGACCATCCTTTTTCGGATCCGTCGACACGGACCTCGCCATGATCCCGTCCCGATACTCGCCGACAAGCGATAGATAGCGCTGCACAAGGTCGGGTCGCTCGGTCACGATGTCTTGCATCTCGAGCGGATCTGTCTTTCGATCAAAAAGTTGAATCTCCCCGGAGAGAGAGTTCCAGATGAAGGAGTAGTCCAAGTCCCGGGCCGCGTAGAGGTGCTCCTCGTGTTCCATGGCGAGGATCGTTCGCTCTTCGACCTCGCCAGATTCGATTGCCGCCCTGAGGCTTTGGCCCTCTGCATCTGGTTCGACCGAAAGTCCGCAAAAGCTTCTCAGGGTAGGGAACACATCGATGAGCGTGGCGAGGCCGTCGACGGTGCTCGATCCTTGTCCGGGGATACGAAACAACAGAGGAATCGAGGTCAGCTCCTGGTAGAGGCTATGACCATGGTAATAGTCGCCATGGTCCCACAGTTCTTCACCGTGATCAGACGTGAGGACCACGATCGTTTGGTCGAGCGTACCTTCATTCTCGAGGGTCTCGAAGAAGCCGCCGAGGAATCGATCGAGTTCCTCGACTTCTTTTCGGTAGAGGTACCCGATGTGATCCTCGTCCTTCTCAGATAGCTGGAATCTTCCCTCCCGGATATCGAACTCGCTCGGAAACTCGTCGTGGGGCGCAAAGTGATTGGCGCTGAGGGGACCGTCGTAATCATCGTTCAACGTGTCTGGATCGGGATTGTAAGGGTCGTGAGGTGACATCAAATGGAGCCAGAGAAAAAAAGTGTCCTGTTGATACGTCTCGATAAACCGTTCCGCCCGATCGATGAGAATCGGCGTCGTATCGACGAACTTTCGATCGGGCTGGATGGCTCGCCGCAATCTATTGTAGATATTGTGAAAGACTGGGGGCGCGTCCCAAATCTCGTCGCCGCGACGATGATGATTGAGAACGAGGCTCTCGTCGAACCCTTGCAGGATGCCACGGCTCGCGCTGAGGGCCCAGTTACCGCAGAAGCCGGCCGTTACGTAACCCTTTGCCCTCGCAGTTTCAGCAAACGTGACCACCTCTTCCGGCACATGGTTGGCTCCGAGGTGTCGGCTTGGAGTGATGCCGGGATAGCGTTCCGAGAACATGGCGGTCATGGCAGGCAGAGTCCATCCGGAGACGGAGTGTGCGTCACCAAAGATCGTCGCGCTTCCAAAAAAGGAATCGATGTTGGGAGTTCTCGCACCGTGTCCATAAAGACTGACGTGATCCCGGCGCATAGCGTCGAGAGTCACGAGAATCACGTTCGGTCGATCCAGTTTGGTCGAATGAGGTTTCGAGGTGAACCAGGTCGATGCACTCAGGGCGGACAACACGAGAATCGGAATAGCTGCGACGAAGCTACGGCGAAACAGAGAACTCGTTTCCTTGGAAAACTCCCAGAGCACCCAGACCACGATTCCGGGAAGAGCAAGAGCATGGACCCAAAGTTCCAACTTACGGACAGAGCCCCATTCTCCGTCCTTGGTAGACCCCGCAAACAGCCCCGTCGTGAGCCCGGCAATGCACATGACGATGAGTACGGCGAGGATCGCGGTACCAACACGAAAGCGATGCGAACTCGAGACGATCGAGAAAACGACGCAGCTAGCCAGGAAGCTGAGCGCGACTCCTCCGACCAGGAGTAGTTCCGGAAAGCCTGTCGCTTCGACTTTGCCCAGGAGCACTGCTCCCCCGGCCAGAAGCGAGAGGCCAGCATATTGAGGCAGGGCCCTGACCGACAGAACGGATTGGAGCGGCAAGAGGGAAATCGAAACCGCGAGGCAGGCAGACATTCCGAGAATGGTTGCGGCCACAAGCTCGACCCACATCAACCGCAGAGTGCTTGCCACGTCCAGGTGCTCCTGACCGTGGTAGAGAAGCGAGTCGAAGGTAGCCAGGTGGATGCCAGCAAGGCCGCCAAAGACCAGCGCAAAAGGCACGACGCCTTTCCATTCGAGCATTCGTGACCGAAGTGGCCGGGGTTCCGGCGTTAGCGCATTCGCCATGAAGATTGGTCTCCAACTCAGACCTTGCCAGGTTATTCATTATCGATTCCGGGTGTCCCAGGAGTCGAGCAACGCCCGACCTTACCAGTCCTGAGAATAATGTAAGAACAGGATATGGACCGACTTCCGTCTGGACGCAACCCTGATATTGACAATTGTCAATATTTGTGAAAAACTGCGCTCTAACCAAAGAGGATCCTGCTTCCATGCCGCAGCAACGAGATGATCACAAAGAAGTCCAACTCCCCGAGGCTGAACTCGAAGTACTGGCCTGTCTGCACGATTTAGGAGAGGCCGAGGCTGCTCAGGTACGGGACTATCTCCAGGGGAACCGACCACTTACCCACGCGTCGGTCACGACCCTGTTGCGGCGGCTCGAGTCGAAACAACTCATCGATAGACGCAAAGCCGATGTCGGAAAGTCCTTTGTCTATTTCCCCATCCGTGATCCCGAAACGACTTTCCAGGATGTGGCTGGTCGGATGCTGCAGCGGGTTTTCCGGAACGATACCGTCTCGATGATTTCCTCTCTCTTCGGTGCGAAGCAACCGTCCCGACAAGAACTCGAAGAACTGCGGGAACTCGTTGACGGTCTCTACGACAAGGCGGATCGGGCAGACCACAGAAGGAACGACAGCTCCCGCTTGGGCGGAAAACGAAAGCGGCGATCCTCCGGCGAGGCGGCGCTCCGAGCCGGTCGCGGGAAGGAGCGCTCCTGATGTTCGATCTTTGGCAGTCCTTCGCGGTCCATCGGATCAGCTATGTGACGCCATGGGCTTTTGGCGTTATTCCGCTCTCCATCGCGGCCTTGGCCGCAGCTCGCTTTCGCGGACTCTCCCCTCATTTGCGACACTCGTTCCTTTGGATCGCTTTACTTGGATTTTTTCTTCCGCCGATTCTCCCCTACTTTATGCCGACGGCGGGAGAGTGGGTTCTGCAGACTCTGGCCGTCTCGGAGTGGAGTCACCGCACGGTAAAGGCGGCCGGAGCGGATGCTACGACTATCGCCCAGACCATCCTGTGTCTCCATCTTTTGGGATGGGGCGCCCTTGCTGTCCGGCTATCGATCGATGCATGGCGACTCCATCGCCTGCACGGCGCCGCGACCACGATGGAACGGGGACCTCTCTACGGCCGTTACCTCCACATCTCGAAACGACTCG
>Ga0315338_1002438_pt1 | contig 18436 bp, 15 predicted proteins | sample ASW8metaG_FD_204518 | JGI IMG/M metagenome (GOLD analysis project Ga0315338, IMG submission 204518) | Ammonia-oxidizing marine archaeal communities from Monterey Bay, California, United States - ASW #8 | ecosystem: Environmental > Aquatic > Marine > Coastal | place: USA: California | collected... | reverse complement strand
TGCAGCGTGAGCGACGCGCGTTCGGACGTATGGGCAGGCCGGTTGCCGGCGTCATTGTGATCATCAGAGCCCATAAGGATGTTCACACGGGAAAAGTGCAGGAGGTGATCGAAATGTGCCAGAAGGAAGGTTTCGAGCGGTTCCGTCTGCGGGCGAAAGAAGAAAATTAGCTGGGTTGTAGCGATTGCTGATTGGTTGAGGTAGCATTTGATGAAAATCCGAAAAAAGGGTAACCGCGAAGACAAGATCGAGTTGCAGATGACGGCGATGATTGACATCGTCTTTCAGCTGCTGGTCTTCTTTATTATGACCTTCAATGTTGTTGCGCAGGAAGGCGACTTCAATATCCGTATGCCAGCGATTGGCGCTCCTCAGGACCAAATGGAGGAGATTGAAAAACAGACGTTGAAAGTCAGGATGACCGCAAATACCAACGGGGATCTGCAGGAACTAAAGTTGAACAACGCGGTACTCTTCAAGGCGCCCGGGACACCGCGGGATGCATTTAGAGCATTGCATAACAAAATTGCAGGGATGGTCGCCGATAAGGGGGGGCCGGACGAAGCGGGTACCCTGATGGAAGTCGAGTTTGATTGTGATTATGACCTTAAATACAACAACGTCATTGAGGCGATTACGGCCGTTTCCGGAAGCAAGGCAAGGGATAGCGATAAGATCGAGCGGCTGATCGAGACTATCAAGTTCGCTCCGGCCAAAAATAAGCCGTGAGCCATAACTCCTCTTCGCCCGATCGCCTAGCGGTGATCGCGTACCGCTAGGCGACTACTCGATTATTGCAGCGCGGTCGATTATTGCAGCGCGGTCGATTATTGCAGCGCGGTCGATTATTGCAGCGCGGTGCGGTAACGGCTGCTCTCGAAAACACCCTGTTCTTTGAGTATTCGCTCAATTTCTCCGCGTCCGGTGGCCGCTGACCAGGTCCTGAGCCAGAGGATCGCTCCGGCGGGTTGCCAGCCGGGGCTCTTGTAGCGGGCGGCATTCGCCAAGCTGAGGCTTCGCAGGTTGTTGTGGATCTGTCGCTCCACCTCGGGCATTCCGTGGCGATCGCACCAGAGGTACCACCGGATCAGGTTGCCGACCAAGGTGCGGGCCTCATTCTGCTGCCAGGTGAGTGCGGGCAGGAACAATGGTCCGCCGTGCCACGGCACCTCTTGAGCCTGCGGATCGAAGCGACAGGCGTTGGCGACCTCTGTGGCCACTTGCATATTGCCTGCAGCGGCCAACGTGCCGAGGTAGGCAGCGGCCTGACGGCGGACCTGCTGGTTTTTGGCGTGCAACATCACCTCCGTGAGCTTTTCGGGTCCCGCCGCGAGAATCCGCGGAGCAAGTGCCTGCCCGAGCGCAGGGACCTGCAATCCGAGAGCAAGCAGCGCATCGGGGCTGGTGTTTTCCGAGTTTGCTTTCAATTGCGTAACGAGTCGCTTGCCGATTGGGCGGGCAAGCGCGGGAAATTCTCCGATCAGAGCCGCTTTTTCGATCAGCGCTGCGGCCGAACGAACCCGACCGACTCGGGCGGCGGCGGCCCATGTTCGTACCAGTTGCACCTGCTGCGGATCGGACTGGATCTGGAGCAGGATCTCCTCCACATCCTGTCCGGGGATTTCGCCCAGGGCGGCAATCGCCCAGCCTCGAGCGGACAATTTCCCTTCAGTGCTGGCAAGTTGTTCGAGCGAACGGGCCGCTGCGCGCCGGGATTCCGGATCGCGGGCGGCAAAAGCGGCAATTTTTTCCACGGCCGCTGCGTTCTGCTCGTTGAGCTGGCCGATCAGGTTCGCCAACTCCTCACTCCCAACCGACGGATCCTCACCGTGCGCCCCGGCGGGAAAAAGGACCACCGTCAGGAGCAAGGCGGAGACGAGCTTTCCTCTCGAGCGCCGGTTTTTCCAGAGCAACAATCCAACACTACCAAACAGGAGCAGGGAGAGCGTCCGCCAGAGGGGATTGCCCGGCTGGGCCTGTCCGAGTTTCAAAATGCCTTCCTGCTTGCCAGAAGGACCGTGGATCTTGGTATCGTAACGTTCTGGGTTGTTTTGTGCCTCGGGCATCGTGTAGGCGGCAAACGTAAGATTTTCCTCGGCGATCACGTTGCGGGGAAAATCGCCGTCGATGACTGTCAGCGTCATTCCCTTGATACTGGCCAGACCGGCCTGGACCGTTTTCTCGGCGTCCGCCTTAATCGTTTCGGCGTGGAGTTTGTCGATCGCCGGGCCGCGGAGCCCAAAATGCTCGCCCACGGCTAAAAGGTCCTTTTCGGTCTCCTCCTGCGGAAGCGAGAGTTTGTCGCTGCCAACTGCCAACAGGTCGGCGGCAAAGAGCCGCTTTGCTTCGCCGTTTTTCGGATCCGGATTGCGTCGTTTTGCAAGGCCGACGAGATGGTGTTTTCTGATGTCCTGTTCGTTGCCGCCAATGAGCCGAAGCGGCAAAGGATCGGTCAGATTGCGGTAAAGCCTCTCGCCCGGAATCTGCCGCACGACATACTTTTGCGGAATGTTGTTGATCCGCTGCGGTGAATCGCTCAATACGTAGACGATGTTCCGCAATTCGCCTTCGTTAAACGCGCTCAGCCGCATCGGCACGACCAACTGCTCCGTCTTGAAGCGGAATCCCATCCCCTGCACGTGGCCGTCAAACGTGGCGTCCTTTGGCAGCTTGGAGGTCAACGTTCGCTGCGCCGGTTTTGGATCGACACCCCCTTTTTGGCCGACCTTGCTCTTGACCGCCACAAAACACCAGTCTGCCTCGACGTAATCGTCGCAAACTCTGTCCATCCCCGTGGGGTACTGATAGCCATTTTGGTCCATCCATTTTTTCAGGGCTGCGGAACTACCGGCCGCAAGGACTGCCACTTCGTACATCCCGACCGCCTCCTGCCTCAGGACACGGACCTTGTCACGCTGATCGCCTCCGAAACCGAGCGAATGTTCTGCAATGGCAGAACTCATTTTCGCCTGGGGGTTGAGTGCGACGTAGGGAGGGTGGAGGTAGAGTTTTACCTCGGGTGGATCGACCGCTGCGGCAACCTGCGAGAAGATGTTGTCCGGCACCTTGCGAATCGCCGGCGGCGTGGGAAACGGGATCAGCATCCCGAACGTATCGACATCGCCCGTAAATCCCGGGCGGATCACAAAGGTCTCAATACCATCCTTAAAGAAGACGTAGGTCTGTTGCTCGCCGATGCGGGCAAGTACGGGAGGGTCTCCTACGTAGATCGGGGGCACCATGCCACACGGGTCGGCCATTGCGACCGCACCGCCAAAAAAGCAGAGAGTAGTCCATAGAATGCGTCGGGTCCATTTTTTAATTTTCATCTTCAGCCTCCACGAGTTCAATTTTAATGTCAATTCGCCCAGGGCAATCCTGCTGCCCGTCACTGACCCACATCTGTCCCAGTTCCTGCCATCCGTCTTCTGAGCGTAGTACCGTGAACCACGGTCCGGCCACAAAGTGGACCCCTTCGAGTCACAAACGCGTCCAGAGGTGGTTGAGTCCGACGCGCTTGACTGTGCCGCTCGTGATGAGTGGCTGCAGGTTGTGGCTTTCCATTTCAAATTCATGACGACGGTCGAGAGGGACGATTGTTTTGTGCATCTTAGAGCGAACTTGGCCCGACTCATCAACGATTCGCAAAGAGATGCGCGCGTGGGTTCGTGCCAGCTCCGCCCAGAGGAAGTCGCCCTGTAGGGGGCCGAGTGGCCCGAACCCTTCGCGCGAGAGCAGATCGCGGCTCTGGCGGCCGTAGTAGAGTAGGGTCTCGAGCGCCCGGTTTGTCTCATCGAGCGGGCCGCGGGCCATTTCCTGCCGGAGTGCAAAGAACTGCTCGCGCGTGAGTGTTTCGGTCGGATGCCGGCTTGCGGCACATCCGGAGGCGCACATTCGCTCGCCATGGGCGTGAAACGTGGCTCGCCGATCGTGCACAAAGAGTCCGCCGACTCCGGGATAAGCGGCCAGCGGATCGAACGTGTCCGATGCGGTTGCCGGTTTGATCCCGGTGACGATTGCCGCACCGATCAGCGGGTCCTGGTCGAGGGTGTCGGTGCGGTCGTTTTGCTGCGTTGGGAAAAAAAGGCCCAGATCAACTCCTTCCGGGATCCACTTGAGCAGGGTGCCGAGTGAAATGCCGATTGCCGCGATTGCAATGCGAAGGATCAAGGCCATCTCTCCGATAGACGTTTTTGGTTTCCGGTGTGTCCCATCCGTTCTCTGGGTGTTGGACGCGCTGCCGGTCCGAAAGGTTCCCGTCGGCAGCAGAAAAACCAATATTTTCTATTTCAAGAATGATTGAAAAATATGGGAACTTTTCGCACCGCCAGCGCGTCCCATCAGACTGCACACATACCGTTTGATGACGCCGGTGGCGATCGATCGTGGCCATCATCCGTGGCGATCAATCGAACCACTCATCGGCCGGATCGAAGGCCGGGACCGGAAGATTCAGGAATTTCAAGTTGCCGATTGCCCGATGCCGGCAGCCCGGTTTGATCAGGATCGCCGTTCCGGGGCGGACCTCGCACAGTTGCCCATCGAGTTCCATCTGCCCGGCACCTTCGAGAAAATAATAAATTTCGGTCATCTTCCGGTGGTAATGCGTTCGGGCATCTCCATCAGTCTCTACGATATGCAGCGAGGCGACCCGATCGGCATCGTCGGTAAAGGCGCGTCGCGAGTTGCCGCAGGAGCAGGGGACCGGCCGGATCGTGTCGGTCTGGCAGATGCGGTATCGCGCCTCGTTTTCCGGCATGTCCGGTTTGGAAAGGGGTTCCTGCGGTTCGTTCATCGGGGTTTCGTTCCGTGTAGCTCTAAGAAAATGGTTGGTCGCCTGACGCATCGACAAAAAACGGTGCCGCCCGATTATCTTATCGTACCGCAGTTTTGATTGCACGAGGGCAGCAGGCAGATGCGTTCCGGACCGACAGGTTCAATCGCTGCCTGTCCCTTCCTGCAGTTCGCCCCAGCGGTGTTCGCTCGATTCAATCTCCGCCTCAAGTTCCTCAAGCTCTAGGTGCAGTCTCTGGGCCTGCTCGGCATCACTCGTAGAAAGCAGTTGCTCGCGTAGCAGTCGCTTGCGGTCATCAAATGTCGCGATCTTACGTTCCAGAGCGGAAATTTCCTTGCGGAGACTTCGCATCCGCTGCCGCGCTTCTTTAGCGACCTGTTTGTTTTCAGAGGGTCCAGCATTCCGGTCTGCATTGTCGGGTGCGAGAGAATCGCATTCTCTTTCAACCCGATCCAGATAAGCGCGGTAGTTGGACGGATAGAGGGTGGCCCGGCCCTCTTTGATTTCGATGACATTATCCGCGATGCGGCTGACAAAATGGCGGTCGTGACTCGTGAAGAGAACCGTGCCGGTATACTTTTTTAATGCCTTAGCAAGGGCATCGACCGTCTCGACGTCGAGGTGGTTGCCCGGTTCATCAAGGACCAGGACATTGTGTGGCGAGAGCAGCAGTCCGGCAAGACAGGCCCGGGCCCGTTCTCCGCCACTGAGCACCGCAATTTTTTTCTGCACAGCATCCCCGCCAAAGAGAAAGCTGCCGGCGATATCGAGGAGCGTCTGCGTGCTCGTTTCCGGTCCGCGACAGTCGTCGAGATATTCGAGGATGGTCTGGTCCGCCGGCAGTGTGCTGTAGACATGTTGGGCATAGATGCCGATCTCGCAACCATATCCCCAGCGAAAATCACCGCCACAGGCCGGCAGAGAATCGACCAGGGTGCGGAGCAAGGTTGTTTTACCCTGGCCGTTGTCGCCCACCACGACCGTGCAACTGCCATGTTCGACTTCCATGTTGATCGCCTCGGCGACGGTGAGCATTTTGTAGCCGATTGCCAGATTTTCACACCGGACGGCAGTGCCGCGACGGATGTTGGCTTCAGGGACATGAAACCGGACCGTTTTTTCCTCGGCGGCAAGAGCAAGCAGGTTCAGCCGCTCGAGTTGCTTCTTTTTGCTGCGGGCTTGTGAGGCGGTGTTGGCATTAGCCCGATTTTTATTGATAAACGTTTCGAGTTGTTTTCGTTTTGCGGCGGTCGTTGCATTCACCCGCTCGTCGTGTTCTTGCCGTTGATCCTTATGGAGAACGTACGATTCAATATCGGACGGAAAGAGGGTGAGCTTCCCATGTGAAAGTTCCAGTGTATGTGTGCAGATCGATTTCAGGAAAGCGCGATCGTGCGAGATAATCAGGCAGCCTCCCCGGAAATGTTTCAGGAAATGCTCGAGTAGAATTTGGGTGCGAAGGTCGAGAAAGTTGGTAGGCTCATCGAGCAGCAGCAGATTGGGGTCGTGCAACAACAGTGCTGCAAGTTTTACGCGGGTTTGCCAGCCACCGGAAAGTGTGGCGACCGGTTTGTGCAATTGCGGGCCCTTGAAGGCAAATTCAGCGGCTACCTCTCCACACCGCCAGTCGGGCTGGCCACTGTCACGGAGCAGAAAATCGAGTACCGATTCTCCCGGCTCGAAAGGATCTTGTTGACGGAGATAACCGAGGCGGAGGCGGGGATGTCGGATAATGTCGCCGTCATCGAGTTCTTCTTCGCCCACGACCGCACGGGCTAGCGTCGATTTTCCGGATCCGTTGCGACCGACCATGCCGATTTTGCAATTTTCCGGCAAGGCGACGCTGGCCCCGTCGAGCAGGAGTTGGTCCCCGTACCGTTTCGAGGCGTTTTTTACTTCTAAAAGGGTAGCCATGGCGTGCCAAGATACGTTCTCGGCGGTTGGCAAGGCAAGTGGGATGTTTTTGCCGACTTGCGGATACGTGTCTTTGGATTGATAGAAACAGAGTTTTTTCAACAATTTCAAATTGATCGTTTCTTGGCATCGCTTATAATGCGAGTAGGACCTTTTGGCGAATCGGCTGGAGTCATCCGCGTTCCTCACGCGGCTTTCAATAATGTGCTCCACAGTAATTTATCGGCTAGCCTGACGTGGCTGACCAGACAGCGGCAAATGCCATAATGGGAATCGCATGTTTCACCTTCTCAGGATCTTTCTGAGTGCGATCTTTTTTGTTGCTGTTCTTGCGCAAAGTGATCTATCGCGTGGCGAGGTTGATTTTAATCGTGATATCCGGCCACTGTTTGCAGATCGGTGCCTGCATTGCCATGGCCCCGATGAAGAAAATCGGGAGGGGGGATTCCGCCTCGATATTCGCGAAGGGGCGTTTGCAGTTTTAGACGATCATCGTGCGATCGTGCCGGGCGATTTGGATGCGAGTACACTGGTCCAGCGAATCACGGCCGAGGACGAAGACGAGCGGATGCCGCCGGCCGATTCGAACCGTACCCTCTCGCCGGAAGAAATTGATCTGCTGCGGCGTTGGGTTGCAGAGGGTGCAAAGTGGGATTTGCATTGGTCTTTTAAGTCGCCAGAACGGCCGGAAGTGCCTCAGGCTAAAAACCAAAGTTGGCCTCGAGATGGAATCGACCAATTTGTTCTAGCGCGACTTGAAGCGGAGGGCCTTGAGCCTGCAGCCGAAGCGGACCGGGAGCGCCAGATCCGTCGGCTTTCCTTCGATCTTACCGGGCTGCCGCCGACGCTTGCTGAAATAGATACATTCCTTGCAGACGAACGGCCCGATGCCTACGAGCATCTTGTGGATCGCCTGCTCGCCTCGCCGCGGTATGGTGAGCGGATGACATCCGTCTGGCTCGATGCTGCTCGCTATAGCGATACCTATGGCTATCAGGTGGATCGCGACCGGCACGTCTGGCCCTGGCGCGATTGGGTGATCGGTGCGTTTAACGACAACATGCCCTACGACCTGTTTATACAAAATCAGCTCGCGGGAGATTTGTTTCCGGATGCGACGGAGCAACAGGTTCTGGCGACGACGTTCAACCGCCTGCATCCCCAGAAGACTGAAGGAGGCAGTATCCCGGAGGAGTTCCGAAATGAATATGTCGCGGACCGTGTGCAAACGCTCGGTACGGCAATCCTCGGCCTGGGGTTGGAATGCTGCCGCTGTCATGATCACAAGTCCGACCCGATCACGCAAAATGAGTTTTATCAGTTGTCCGCCTTTTTTAGTAATATCGATGAGTTCGGGCTCTATTCCTACTCTACTGATTCTGTACCGACGCCCACCCTCCGTCTGCCGACCCAAGAGCAGGAAGACGAACTTGCCACAGCGGTTCAGTCCGTTGCTGAGCAACTCGCCCGCAACGAAACGCTTGAGCCAGAGCAGCGGCAGGCATTTGAAAAGTGGCTGCACAGTTCGGAGCGGGGCCAGGCGCTAAAATCGATGAAGCCCATCTGCGGGCAAGTGGCCCATTTGGGTTTTGAAGGTGCCGCACCGCATGGAACCAAAAGTATCCCGGGACAGTTTGGAAAAGGAGTGCAGCTCAGCGGCGATGACCCGATTGACATCGAGGTCGGGGATTTTCGCCGCTACGATCCCTTTACTATTTCCCTCTGGATGCGCACGCCGGATGAGAAAAAACGGGCGGTGATCTTCCACCGCTCGCTCGGCTGGACAGATGCCGGGAGCCGGGGTTACGAATTGCTCCTCGAAGAGGGAAAACTCAGCGCGGCGCTGGTGCACTTTTGGCCCGGCAACGCGATCCGCATCCGCACACAGGAAAAAATAACACCTGGTGCGTGGGTGCATGTGGCGATGGTCTACGATGGCTCGAGCCGTGCCGATGGCTTACAGCTTTATCTCAATGGGAAGCGGGCTCCGGTCGATGTGGTACGGAATTGTCTCAGCAAAGAAATTGCCGGCAAGGACGGGGATCGCATCAAGCTCGGTGCACGAAATCGCGATCGGGGCTTTTCAAATGGTGGCCTCGACGAGTTTAGGGCCTATGCACGGCAGCTTTCACCGCCTGAGGTCGATGTGTTGGCGGGAGGAACACAACTGTCCGCCTCGCTTGAAAAATCTGCCGATGCGCTTTCCGCCGCGGAGCGAGAGGTCCTTTGGCAATTTTATCGTCTTGCTCTCGACCCAGTACACAAAGAATCGCTTGCGTCTCTTCGCGAGGCCCGTAAGGCAGAAGCGGACGTGCATGACGACATTACCGAAATCATGGTCATGCAGGAGATGCCCGATCCCCGCCCCACTTTTTTCCTCACCCGAGGTATGTACCAGCTGCGGGCCGCAGAGGTGGAGCCGGGAACGCCAGCTATCTTCCGTCCTATGCCGGAGAAATCACCCCGCAATCGCTTGAGTCTTGCTCGTTGGCTCACCGATGGGAATCATCCACTCACCGCGCGTGTGGCGGTCAACCGCTTCTGGCAGATGCTCTTTGGAGAGGGGCTTGTTCGGACTCCTGAGGATTTTGGTAGCCAGGGAGAGATGCCGACCCATCCGAAACTACTCGATTATCTTTCCAGTGATTTTGTCGATCACAACTGGGATGTGAAACGCCTTCTCAAAAAGATCGTTCAGTCAGCGACGTATCGGCAGTCTTCCGAAGTCACAGCCGAACTATTGGAACGCGATCCTGACAATCGGTTGTTGGCGCGCTCGGGTCGCTACCAATTGCCGGCGGAGATGCTCCGCGATGCGGCCCTCTATGCGGGCGGGCTGCTTGTGCAAAGGATCGGTGGTCCTCCCGCCAAGCCGTATGAAGTTGCTGTCTCGTTCAAACCGGTCGATCACGATAAGGGAGAGGGCCTCTATCGGCGAAGCGTCTACACCTATTGGAAGCGGACCGGTCCGGCACCGGTAATGATGGCGCTCGATGCCTCAAAGCGGGATGTCTGCCGGGTGCAAAGGTCGCGGACCAGTTCGGCCCTGCAGGCATTGGTCCTGCTCAACGATCCCCAGTTTGTCGAGGCAGGCCGCCATTTAAGCGAGAAGCTGTTGCACGAATACGGAAGGAGCGACATCGAGGTCCTTGCGGCGATGTTCCGTACCCTTACTGGTCGGCGGCCGACAGAGGCCGAGTTGGCCGTTGTAGAAAAACTCTACCAGCAGCAGGTCGCCTATTTTGCGGACCACCAAGAGCAGGCAGAGAGGTACTTAACGACCGGAGAATCTACCTATGATGATACATTGCCCTGCGCTCCGGTGGAGAGGCTCGCTGCCCACAGCGTGGTTGCCGCCTCTTTGCTCAATTACGAAGGTTTTACGATGAAACGTTAGTTCTTGGCGGTCGATTGTATATCGTATTAAAATAGAAGCTGAGTCGTGTTTTTTGAGAGGATACTTCGATGACGATAGACCACAGCGGATGTGAGCCAGCGCAAGGCAAGAGTCGGCGCCGAATGCTCAAACAACTCGGCATCGGTCTCGGGGGCATTGCAACCGCTGGCATGCTCAGCCAGTCCGCCCCCGTTGAGGCGTCCGCAGGTATCCTCTCGGCAGCCCATCATCCACCACGGGCACGGCGGGTGATTTTTCTATTCCAGTCGGGCGGTCCCTCACAAATGGACACTTTTGATTACAAGCCCGAGTTGAACGCCAGACATGGGACGCAGTTGCCGGACGAAGTGCGGATGGGGCAGCGGCTCACGGCGATGAGCGGTAATCAGACGAGTTTGCCACTGGTCGGAAGTCCATTCAAGTTCCAGCAGCATGGCGGGAGTGGTATTTGGATGAGTGAACTCCTGCCGCACATGGCCAAGGTTGCCGACGAATTGTGTGTGATCAAGTCGGTGCATACCGATGCGATCAATCACGGCCCGGCCGTTACCCTCGTCCAGACAGGCAGCCAATTTCCAGGTCGCCCCAGCATGGGAGGCTGGATCAGTTACGGTCTCGGCGCTGAAAATGAGGATTTGCCTTCCTTTGTCGTGATGGTGACTAAAAATAAGGGTGGACAGCCACTCGTTTCTCGGCTCTGGGGCAGCGGTTTTCTCCCCTCTAAAAATCAAGGAGTTCGCTTCCGCAGCGGAAAGGATCCGATTCTCTATCTTGGCAACCCCTCCGGGATCGATCCGCAAACCCGTCAACGGATGCTCACCGCACTTCGCAATCTCCATGAAATTCAGATCGAGAAGGGAGCCAATCCGGAAATTGAAAATAAGATTTCTGAGTACGATCTTGCGTTTCGGATGCAATCCTCAGTGCCTGAAGCGACACACATCGAGGATGAACCTGAATATGTGTTCAAAGAATATGGCGAAGATGCCCGCAATCCTGGAAGTTATGCATTTAACTGCCTGCTGGCCCGTCGGCTCGCCGAGCGGGATGTCCGCTTCATACAACTTTACCACCAGGGATGGGATCAACATGGGAATCTCGTTAAATCGCTAAGCCGTCAATGCCAGGAGACGGACCAACCCACCGCAGCGCTACTCTCCGACCTCAAGCAGCGCGGGTTACTCGAGGATACGCTTGTGGTGTGGGGGGGCGAATTCGGCCGTACCAATTATTGTCAGGGAAAACTCCTTGGCGACAATTTTGGCCGCGACCATCATCCACGCTGTTTTACGATGTGGATGGCCGGGGGTGGTGTGAAGGCAGGCATCAATTACGGCAAGACAGATCCCCTTTGTTACAACATTGCCGAGAATCCGGTCCACGTATTCGACGTTCAGGCGACCTTGCTACATCTGCTCGGCATCGACCACGAGCGGCTCACGTTCAAGTACCAGGGGAGGCACTTCCGCCTGACCGATGTGGGCGGCAAGGTGGTCCATCCGATCCTGGCCTGATGCAGCATGGCTTCCGATCACCCTCACCATCTCGAGAATTTGCCCAATATCTAAGCGGTGCTTTGCCCGATACCTTCGCATGCCAAAGAAGGGCGAAGCTTCACGGTCCGCGTTTTCTCGCATTTTTTGCAGCCAAAGAGTTTTGCGATCGCTTTGGTATCTCTTTTGCTTTCTTTGGGTCTCGATGCCTGTTCGGTTCTGTCGCGCGAAAGCTACAAAACGGTGTTGCGTTGCCGTTGAGGATGAATCGGGCACGAATTTCAAAACATCGTTTGTTAAATTTGGGGGAATAGCGATTTTAGATTGGCCCTTTAGATCAACGAGGATCGATGTCTCTAAAACAAGACTTGCGGTCGTTTCTTTTGGAAGGCATACTTGTCGCAAGATCTTTTTCACGAGAAGTCATTGAGGGGTACGCTGACATAGGAGGTTGGCAGGGTAGATGTTCTCGACACCACTGGTTTTTTCTCGGGCGAGGGCCCGCAGCCGATACCCGGAGGGTATTGTGTACTGCATTTCAAGCATCCCACACGAGAATAATATGTGTCAGCAGAATTTGTGTCCGCGTCCTCTACGTTTATGATTATTCCTGCGGCAATGATGCCGATTTAATGCCATTAGGGCAAAGGAGGGTAGCGTAATGAGGTCCACATCGGGTAGTGGTCAGGGCCGTCGGCGATCTGGTTCGACCACCACAAGGGGCAGCAATGATGTTAGTGGATTTTCTGGTATTCACCATCGACGCGACAAGCGTTTTCCGATGAATGAAGGTCAGATGACGCCTGCTGACATTCAGGCCGCTCAGGAATTGGAATCCAACCAGCAATTGCTCTCAGAGGACACAACCGACGAGGCTGCGGCTGCATGGAATGAGGCATTGATGCTCTGGCTCAGTTGGAACAGTACCTATGAAAAGGTGACTGCAAAGATGTGCAAGTCAGGGCAGGACGCAACGAAGCTGGAACGGTTGATGGATGAGATGGACCAGCTCCGTACCCAGGCCATCAAGACGACGGAGCAACTCTTAGGGGCCGAGTCGGCAATCTAAACGAGTCGGCAATCTAAACCTTGTGATCGGATAGGGGTAAGAAGCATCGCTTAAACCGGCGCCTGTTGTTTTGGCACAGACGCCGACGAGAACTAAGGGGTCCGGTCGATGGAGTGATTGTTTGATCTCGAGCAGCCCGTTCCACTACGAGTCCTGCTTTTCGAGTTCGTCGACTTCCTGGGTCAGCACGCGCAGGAAAGGTTCGACATCGGTGACCAGGCCGACCGTCTGGAAGGATCCCCGATCGTTGAGTTTGATCACCGTCGATGGGTTGATGTCAACGCAGACCACGCGTACCCAGGCCGGGAGTAGATTGCCGACAGCAACACTGTGCAGGGTGGTGGCAATCATCAAACAAAAGCTGACGTCTCTGGCCGCGGCGCGCATTGCCCGCTGTGCCTCTACCGCATCGGTAATCACTTCCGGAAGTGGTCCATCATCTCGAATGCTTCCGGCCAGGAGGAAATCAATATTATGTTTGATGCACTCGTACATGATGCCACTGGTGAGTAGGCCCTCCTCAACTGCGGCCTGAATGCCCCCTGCACGGCGGATACGGTTGATGGCCCGCAGGTGATGTTCGTGGCCAGCCTCTGCCAAATTTCCCTGCTTGAGAAAAACACCCAGGCTGGTGCCGAAGATCGCCTGTTCGATATCGTGCGTTGCGAGCGCATTTCCCGCAAAGAGGTTGTCCACATAACCATCACGGATCAACTGGCAGAGATACTTGCCGCTCCCGGTGTGGACAATCGCTGGGCCGCCGACAATCAGCGTTTTGCGTCCCGCCCGACGGTTTTCTACCATTTCCCGCGCAATGGATCGGATTGCCACGCCTTTGGGCTTTTCAGTGGAAACACTGCTGTTCATGAACCCGAAGGCCTGCCCGGAGGTTTTGGTGTCTTGAGGAAAGACACGCACCCCGGCGTGTCCCACGACAATCTTCATCTCGTGCGTGACATCGGTCATTGGGATGCAGCGTGCGGCCTTTTTTTCCGGATCGACGACAATGCCGCAGTCCATCTCCTGGTCTTCTACAGGGATCCAATTACCACTGAGCCGAATCTCCGTCCGCTGGTTGGTGGTGCTGTAGAAACCCTCGGGAAACGTACTCGTAATATCGCTCACTTCAAGTCTGGCATCCTGGATGTCGGTGGAGATCGCACCGTGATCGCGAATTGCTGAAAGAATATCATCTAGTATTTCCGGGCTGTCAGCCATCACATCGATAAGGGCATAACTCGGATCCGATCGATGTTGTCCGACCGCAATATCTTTGATGTAAAACTCGCCACCGCTGTTGGTGATGCGGTCAAGAATCTTTGGCAGAAGCAGGCTGTCGATGATATGGCCACGGATTTCAACTTCTTCAACGGGTCGATCGGGTGTGTTTCCACTTGTTCCGGTATTCACCTTTGTACCTCGCAATGTTCTTTCGTGAAAGAAGTTTTGTCGGCCAGTCGATAGTTCATTCTTTTGTGGCTGGTGTCTTGGGCTGGACAGGCAGTGGTTTCATTTCAAAGTTGCGAATGGCTGCGGATGTGTTCCAGGTGGCAATCCCCAAAGGTCGCATTGGTTCCTGCTCCCACCAGATGTCGAAGGTATGATTCCCGGTTTCAATGCCAATCACCGGGTCCGCATCGATCCAAACATCGATCCGCGAAGTGGTAACCTGCAACCGGATACGATACCATTGGCCGTTTTTGAAATCGATGAAAGTGGTCGATTCATTCTCGTTGGCACTTTGTGCGTCGATATTGGAAAGTCCAACCGTGCTGCCGCCCCAGCCACCCAGGATGAGTGAACAGGATGCATCGCCAATGGGAAACGTCAAGCCGCAAAAAAAATCATTGCCAGCGATCCGTTTTGCCTCCAGGTGTATTTCGTAATCGATGCGAGGCACTGGTGGCTTGTGGGTGATGCCGGTCGCAGGGTTGCCGCTCTGTAGCACGATCGTTGTGTCGACAACGGTTACCGGTCCATGCTCCTCGAACATCGCGGTGGCCGCTACGTTCCATGGCTTGAGTGGGTGCGAGGCGGGATTGTCTGTTGGCCTCTGGAGACGCTTTGGTGCCGGCGCCCCTTGAAAGATCCGCCGCCATTGGCCGCGGCGGGTTTGGCGAAACCGACCTGCAACGGATGTTTCGGTGAGCAGCGTGAGTAAAAAGAATCCGATCAGGCCAACGGAGAGGGCAGATTTCAGGTGTTTAGGCATGGCACTGTAACGGGGTTTGGGCGTGGCTCGGCGTTTCGGCGACGGGAACCGACTACCCAGGCTGCTGAAAACAGCTTATTATAGTGGTTTATCCTGCTCGGCAATGGCCCGGCATTCCCGGAGCGGGTCTTGAGGTTGGTCAGCAAACCATTCGGAACCAAATTTTTATGAGTGAACAGGAAAAAGAGAGCCATTGGGAGGGTCTTGCCTCCGATTTAGGGGCGACGCCGAGTGCGTCTCCCGCCGAGGAACAGGGTGGACAGCAGCCTGAGGAATTGCCGGTCGAGTTTGAACCGGTGCGTTCCTCGGTGGCTATGCCGGAAGTAGCCAAAGGTGGCTGGGGTGATTTGGCCGAATCCCTCGGGCTCGAGGCACCCCAAGAGAGCCCCCGCGACGAAATCGCTGAAGACCGAGTCGCTGAAGACCGAGTTGTTGAAGACCGAGTTGCTGAAGACCGAGTTGCTGAAGACCGAGTCGCTGGCGAGGCGGATCCGGCTGCAGAAGACAAAGAGGTGGTCGTGGCCCCCGAAGAGACAATTTCCGAGGAGACGGTCGTATCTGAAGAAGTCGTTGTGATCGTCGAAGAAGAGGCGCCCTCCGGTAAAGCGCCTGCACAGGAGGCGCCCGATGACAAAGCGGCAGGCTCCGAAGTGGCAGGCTCCGAAGCGGCAGACTCGAAGGAACAGAGCGAGCCGACCTCGAAGAAGCGGCCTTCCCGTCGCCGGCGAGGTGGTCGCGGTCGTGGTCGCGGTCGCGGTCGTGGCGGGCCTCCGAAAGAGGAGGAGCAAAAGTCCACTACAGAGATTGAACAGTACGTTGGCGATATGGAAACCATTGAACTCTCCGTCGATTTTTCGACCTATCGGGTGGCATCGGACGTGGAGGATTCTGAGTCGGAAATTGCTGCGGAGGATAATGGTGAGGAGAGTGCTGCATCGTCGGTTGATGCCGATGAAGAGCAGGGCGGCGAGAAACGCCGACGTCGTCGTCGTGGGCGACGTGGCGGTCGGGGCCGACGTCCCGCAGAGGAACGTTCGGAGGACCGACCAGAGGAGACTTCCGGCGGATCGCTCGATGATGGTGAGAAGTCAGAAAAGGACTTTTCGTCGGAGGCAGACGATGTAGATGATGTAGACGATGCAGATGATGCAGATGATGCAGATGGCTTAGAACCATCCTCGTCACGACGACGGCCGAGTCATCGGAACATTACCACCTGGCAGGATGCGATCGGTGTGATTGTAGCCGCCAACATGGAGTCCCGTGCCAAATCTCCTCAGAATGGTTCGGGTGGCCGGGGTGGCCGATCGCGTGGCGGACGTACGCGTGGCGGACGCGGCCGTCGTGGGGGCAGTAAGAAGAGCGAGTAGGCGGGCTAGGTATTGGGGTGCGGGATGCACCTCTGCAGGCCCAGCGGCCGCCGGGCCCTTTTAACGCAGGGCAATTTCTCTGGCCAGCGGCTGCAGTACATTGTCGACGATCTGGCCCTCCACCATATTCTCACAGATTTTTGCCAGGCGCTCGATTGCCTCGATATACGTCATGTCTTGGTCCAGGCTGCCGTACTGTCTTGCCGTTACATAGACGCTGAGTTGTTCCTCAGGGAATTCTCCGGTCCGTACCTGGAATGCATTGGTGCGGGTCTCAATATTCATGCGGCACTGCAGGCGGCACTCGTCATTGAGGGCAAGCGTGATGGAGGGTTCGTAATTGATGACGGTCCCACCCATGTGTTCGGCCAAATGTTCTAAAGGGGCATTGATCCCCAGGGCATCGGCGACCAATCCGTTGTGATTGCCTCGGTAGGTAAAGTCAAATCCAAAGAGCAGGTCGAGGGCATCGCAGTCCAACGGGCTGACCGACAGCATGTAGGGGGCGATATCCAGCACCAACCGATGTTGGGCCAGGGCGTCCTCAAGCGATTCTGGGTTAACATAGCCGGAACAGATCCGACGCTGGTCGATGGTGGTCCAGCGATAATGTCCAAGTCCCTTATCTTCCTCGAGTACAAAATCACCTTTGTCCCGACAATAAAAATTACGCATCGACGGATACTGTTTCTGGATCCGTTCAAAGAAGTGAAGCACCGCCTCCCGGTTGCTCGGCAGGGGCATCTCGGTAGTGAGAGTCATATTGACGTAAAAATCGTCACCAAACGATCCGAACGGATTCATGACGGGTCTTTCCTGTGCTTAGATGCCAAAGACAAGGGTGGTAATCAGCCAGCAGGGAGCCACATTTGCAGCAACGGTAGGAATAGGTAGAATCTTTCCGCCATCCACACCAAAGCCTAGCAGGATTATACGCACGATGCCAGTATATTGTCCGCAACGGTATTTGTTTCGTTGTCAATTAGGCTGGTTTGGGCTTCTTTGCAGCCGATCGACACCGCATCGGATCACCTTTGGCCATCGCTCCCGGGCGGAGGCCCTACAGGCCCTGACTGGGTTTGCCGAGGGCGCAATGCGCTGCCCGAACGAAAAAGGGCTCGCCCAGCCGCTCAGAGAACTTGTCGGGCAGATCCGCTCGTATGCGGCCGGTGAAGTACAAGACTTTCAAGATGTGAGGATCGATCTAGAACATCTAAACATGTTTTCACGTCGCGTGGTCCAGCTCTGCCGCGAGTTGCGCTATGGTGAAACTATAGAATATGGGCAATTAGCTCGGCGTGCCGGCTCTCCTGCTGCCGCGCGGGCGGTCGGACAGGTGATGGCACTCAATCGGTTGCCCCTGATCATCCCTTGCCACCGCGTGGTCTCTGCCGGTGGCCGCATCGGTGGCTTTTCGGCTGCCGGTGGTGTTGCCACGAAGCGGCGACTTCTGGCGATGGAAGTGGCCGGAAAGAGCGATCTCTGAACAGGTTTTCAGATTTCTTACGAAACCGGCTCGTTGCCCGGCGGTTTGTCCCGATCGGTTTCTGCACCAGAGCTTGCATGTGGCAAGGGCACGAGCAACGGTTCGCGGTGGGCCAGGTGTCGCACTTTGTTCAGCGCGGCGATGACCCTGGGGCGGGCGAGCAGTGACATCTTGATCCGGTGGGCTCCGGGCAGATCGAGCAGGGCAAGGCCGATGAGGATCGCCAAAATTCCCTGTCCCGGCGTAAAGAGCATGATGAAACCGCCACCGAGCAGCATTGCGCCGAGCAGGTTCTTGATTCCCAGGAGCAAGAGACGGACTAAAGGATGTTGTCGGGCGAATTGTGTCGGTGCGGTGCGCGTAAAATAATCGACAGGCAATCGGATGATGATGTATGGCAAAAGTATCAAACTCGCGACGAACATCACGACCGAGCAAACGACAAGCCAGTGGAGGATTGTTGTATATTCGGGCACGTCGGGTTTTCTCAAGAGAGTTTTTGCAGATGCTGGATTTGTTCCGCTATCCCAGTCGATGTGAAGTGGGACCTTTTTGCAAGACACCTTGATAGACGCTTGCTTGCTGAGCGGTTATCCTGTGCATGGGTGCAGCGGCATCGTAGGCTCAGGCAATGTCCGGTCGGGATCCGCTGCAGAGGATTTGCTAGAAAATGTTGGAGGGAGTCGATGCGATACGGTCC
>Ga0315338_1002437_pt1 | contig 18437 bp, 17 predicted proteins | sample ASW8metaG_FD_204518 | JGI IMG/M metagenome (GOLD analysis project Ga0315338, IMG submission 204518) | Ammonia-oxidizing marine archaeal communities from Monterey Bay, California, United States - ASW #8 | ecosystem: Environmental > Aquatic > Marine > Coastal | place: USA: California | collected... | reverse complement strand
GCGGTGATGCGGGGCCCAGGGGCCTTCGACCACGGAGAAAGCAAACGGGAGATCGTTATCGTGAAAAAAGGTACCCTTTTCGCCATTGCAGCGCTCTTTGGCGCCGCAATGGCGGCCCCGGCGACCGCCGCCTCGGGGAAACAAGTAAAGCTCACCGGCGAAATCATCGATAGCTGGTGTTACATCACGGAAATCATGTACGCGGAAGGCACCGCCCATCATCAATGCGCCATCTGGTGCGCGGCTGGCGGCGTTCCGGTCGGAATCCTGGGCGATGACGGACAGGTCTACATGGTCCTGAAACTGGGCAAGGACGATACAACTGTCGCGAACCCGAAAATCATGAAAATTCAGACCCACCGCGTTACCGTCGACGGCGACCACTACATGCGCGACGGCATCAACTACATCGTGGTGAACAAAATCGTCAACGACGTCGGAATCGTCAAGCAGACGCACGAAGATTACGGCATTCAACCGGGCGGATGAGATCATGAATAAGCTATTTCTAATCGCCCTGATGGCGATTTCGACGACGGCTTTCACGGCACGCGTACAGGCTGCCGAGGAATGGGGCCTTCCGGAAGAACAAATCTCGCGCTTCGAAGCGAAGGTCGTTGATGTGCTTTGCGAGTTGACCGGCGATTGCCCTAAGGATTGCGGTAGTGGCAGGCGCCAGCTCGGCCTCGTCAACGGCGAAGGGAAACTCATCCTGCCGTTGAAGAACAGTGTCATTTTCGCAGGCACGACGGACGAGTTGATCGGCTTCTGCGGCAAGCAGGTTATTGCGGACGGGCTGTTGACCACAAACCGCGGCTACACGGTTTTCGCACTGCAATTCGTGAAGGAAGTACCGAACGGTAAATGGCAGCGCGCCAATCGTTTCCTGCCGAAATGGACCAAGAAAAACGGCCTAGCGCCGAACAGCAAGAAAGCCAATCGCTGGTTCGATCACGACCCGAAGGTACGAGCGCTTATCGATAAAGAGGGTAAGCTCGGCCTTGGGCTGAAAGCGGACAAGGAATACTTGGCTACGCAATGAAGAACGCGGCAGTAACATTTCGGACAGCATTCCTCGCCTTAGGTACGATTATCCTGATGGTCGGGCAGGCGGCAGCACATGACGGTAAAAAGCATGCGCCAACGCCGTCCCCCACCCTTGCGGCAAAGCCGCCTGCCCTTCCTTTTGACGTCGGCGGTCCGTTCAAGCTGATCGACCATCATGGCAAGGAACGGACCGATCAGGATTTCCGCGGCCAGTTCATGCTCGTCTTCTTCGGCTATGCCAACTGTCAGTCGATCTGCCCGGTCGGCCTACGCCGTATGACGGCAGCGCTCGACGCATTGGGTCCTACGGGCGCGAAAGTCCAACCGCTTCTGATCAGCGTCGATGCGGCGAACGATACGCCGGACAGCATGCGTCCGGAAGTGCTCAAAGTTCACCCTCGGCTACTCGGCCTCACGGGGACCGACGCGCAACTGAAATCCGCCGCAAAAACCTACCAGGTCGAATCGAAGGTTGTTTCTCGAACGCCGGACGGAAAACCGATCTTCGCGCACGGATCGTTCATCTACCTGATGGATCCGGACGGCAAGCTGGCCACGATAATCCCGCCCGTGCTTGTCGATGAGCAGATGGCCGGGATCATTCGCCGTTACGTGAACTAACACCCCCTCGCATTTCTAAGTGGCCGAAAAGGAGAGAAGCCATGCTGATAAAGATACCGAAAGGTTGGGAGCGCCCGATGTCGCAAGCGACACCGGAATCGCTATTCACCAACCGCCGCTCTCTCGTTAAAGCCCTCGCAGCCGGCCCGATCCTCGCCGCATCGCCGTTCTTGCTGTCGGGTTGTGACGACGCCCCCCAAGTGGCGAAAGCGCCGCCCGAGCCGGATCCGTCCGCACATTTGTATCCCGTCGAGCAAAACCCGCGCTATACGCTGGACCGACCGATCACACCGGAGAAGCTTGCCACCAGCTACAACAATTACTACGAGTTCGGGTCGTCGAAATCTGTGGTCAGAGAATCTCAGGCCCTGCCCCTGCGCCCCTGGCTTGTGACCATAGACGGCCTCGTCGAGAAACCGATCGAGATCGGAGTCGACGAGTTGCTCAAGAAAATGCCGTTGGAGGAGCGTCTGTACCGGCACCGGTGTGTCGAAGCCTGGTCGATGGACGTACCGTGGAGCGGCTTCGGCCTCAAGGCGCTGGTCGATTTCGCCAAACCGACATCCAACGCCCGCTTCCTGCAGATGACGAGCTTCCAAAATCCCGAGGTCGCACAAGGCCAGAAATCGTCTTGGTATCCCTGGCCCTATGTCGAAGGCGTCACCCTGGCGGAAGCGACCAATGAGTTGGCGTTTATTGCGACGGGTGCCTATGGGAAACCCATACCGAAACAGAACGGCTCGCCGCTGCGCCTAACCCTGCCTTGGAAGTATGGTTTCAAATCCGCGAAAGGGCTGGTCCGCTTCACCTTTACCGACAAACGGCCGGTTGGTTTTTGGGAACTGATACAGGCCAAGGAATACGGGTTCTGGGCCAATGTGAATCCGGAAGTGTCGCATCCGCGCTGGAGTCAGGCGCGCGAAAGGGTTCTCGGGCGCGATGGCGGCAAGGTCCCGACTCGTCTTTACAACGGATACGGTGAATTCGTCGCCGGCCTTTATAAGGACATGAAGGACGAACGCCTGTTCATTTAGCGGGGCTCTCGCGTTCGATACTGCAAAGGACGTGGTCAACCGTGTCCGCGCCAAACGGAAGCGCCGCTATCTCATATATTGATCGGCCAGCCACGGTATCGAATTTCGACGCAGCGCGACACGGTGCCGATTTCGCCACAGTGTCACGGGCGACCGATAGGACCCATTGCGAGAGTAAAGCCGTGATCTCAACGCCGCCTTCGAATTCCGCACCGGCACCACTTGGCCGATGCGCACGGAGAGAGGTCGCAAAGGCCGTATCCGGCCGAAGGTCGCTCGCGGCGGCGCACTGAAACAGGATTAGATTGGGCCACCGCCTGGCCAAATCCGATACCTGTAGCAAATCTCGGGAAGGCAAGGGAACACCGGCCCGGAGAGTGTCCCAATACTCGACTATATCGGTGGTTGCCGCCGGCGTAACGTCGCGCATTCGAGCAGGTTCCGCCGGTGCGTCCGGATGCAGATACTGCGGCGCCGGCCGCATCGATTTAAGCGCATCGGTAATGTCGCTTTTCTTCCCACGCTCAACGGCGCGGCGCTGCAATGACACATCCGCGAGCGACGCGAAGCCCACATTCTCCGGCGTCTTCATATCGGGCAAGTCATCTATCCGCATGAAACTATCCGTCGTCGGTAAGGCAAGGACAATTTCGGTCCGTCGTGGGTACGATTGTCGCAAGATAGGCGTCCAGCGCGTCGAGCATAATGGCCTGACTACTGCGGCGTAAATGCGCAGCGGCGAGCTTAAGCCGCAAATGGCGCGCCTGATCCAATCGGACCGAGAGCTTTGCACGTGTTTGCGCGGTGCCGCCATTGTCTTTTTTGGAAAGAACCGGTGCGGGTCCCGGTGCCACTGCTGCGCCAACCTCTGAAATGGTTCCGGCTCGCGAGCCCGGCGGGATCTTGGGTGAAGAATACACCGCTGTTGGAAATTTTTCGAGATATGCTGAAACCGAATTGCTAGGAGCTGCCGCCCCCTTGCTGGCTAAAAGCGCGCCGGTCAGGGCAGCCGATGCATGCTGTGAGCTCATGCCAATACCTCACCGGCGACAGAGCGAATGCCGTATGACGGATCGGGTGGCGGAAGACGATCGATCGAAGCAACTTCGGGCGCTTCTTCGCGCCGCAACCGTGTCTCCAGGTAGGCCCAAAGCCGCTCAATCTCGCCCGTGGACCGGGTTTGACGCGGCAACTCCATAACGGTTCTGCCATCGATCATGCTGCCGGCGAAATCCGTCCTTTGATGAACGATCGAAGGTGCCAAAGTACCGTGCTGCGACAAGGCGATTGCCGCCTCCGAGGTAATCCGCGCCCGCGGCGTCGCGCCGTTTATGACGAACACCATCGACTTGCCCATCTTCTCGACCATCTCAATCGTGGCGCCCGCGGCGCGCAGATCGTGCGGGCTGGGCCGCGTCGGGATTAACACCAGATCGGCAAGCTTGATAACGTGGGCTATCGTGAGCGTGATGGCAGGCGGCGTATCGACAATTAGAATCTTGATGCCCAGGCGCTCCATTCGTTCGATATCCTGTGGCAATTGCGAAATGATCGTGCGAGCGAATACCGGCGTTTCCGCCTCCCGCTCGTTCCACCAATCCGACAGACTGCCTTGCGGGTCCGTGTCGACGAGTGCGATCGGGCCCGCGCCAGCACGCTCCGCCTGAACCGCCAGATGGCCCGCCAGCGTGGTTTTCCCCGACCCGCCTTTTCGCGAAGCGACCGCCATAACCAACATCGCACATACTCCCAAGATCAGTTCGAAACGGAAATTACTCCTCACTTGGCGTCTTGTAATTATGTGGTATTTACCAAGTAAAGATAACAATGTTCTTTGGAAGAAGATAATTAATTGAACGATACTGTCAATTATTATTTATTTATATAGTATTAATACTATTTTTTTACTTGTTTTAGTCAATGTATATGTAAATAAAAGAAAAATATATTCAGCGGTTTATTCTAAATTCGATAAAATACTTTATGGATATACAACGCAAAAGCGGCTGCGCATTACACGCAGCCGCTTGCTGAATTTCTTACGACATTTTGAGCGGTCGGAAGTACTTAGAAACTGTTGTGGTTGCGCCTACTGTCGGCGCAAGCGCGGATCCAGCACGTCGCGGACGGCATCGCCAAACATGTTGAAACCGAACACGGCCAGCGCAATCGCGAATCCTGGGAAGAACGCCACCCAAAACGCACTCTCAACGTACTCTTCTGCGCCGCCCTGCAGCATCAGGCCCCAGGCCGGAGTCGGTTCTTGCACACCCATGCCGAGATAAGACAAGGACGCTTCCGACAAGATGGCGCCGCCGATGGCGCTGGTAAATATGATCAGGTAGGGCGCCATAACGTTCGGTAGCATGTGCCGCAGTATGATCCGGGCATGAGTGAAACCCAAAGCTCGCGCCGCATCGACATAGGGTATCTCGCGGATCTGCAATGCGTTGGAGCGCACGATACGCGCACAGTCCGGGATGATCGGCAGAGTGATTGCCATAATCACGAAATGGATCTCGCTGCCAAAAATCGAGACGATGGCCAGCGCCATGATGATCGCCGGAAACGCCATGAAGACATCCATGACACGCATGAACAGCAAGTCGAAGGTGCCACCGAAATATGCGCTGGAGACCCCCAGAACGAGGCCCGTCGTTGCCCCCGTGAACGCACAGGCAAGTCCTACGAATAAGGCGGTCCGCGCTCCATAAATCAAACGAGTTAGAATATCGCGCCCAAACTGGTCGGTCCCGAGCCAGTATTCGGCCCCTGGCGCAATCAACATATGTTCGAAATTGTTTTCCGTTGGATCGATTCCGGTAATCACGGACGCAAACACTGTAAGGATTACCAGGGAGGAAACGATCACCGCGCCGACGGTCCCGAGAGGTTGACGCCTGATCATATGAAACGACTTTCCGAGAAGCGATTGTTTACCAAGCGCTTCGTTCAGTTCCACATCGCCGCCGATTTCCGCAACACTCATTTGTCAGTCTTCGCTCTCAAAATTTAAACAATTCAACATAGCTCAAATAACCGCCGGGCCGTCGCGTCCTCAATCGAGAGGCGACGGCCCGGTACAGCTCAACTCAGGTCTTTGGTCTACTGCGTCCTCAAGCGCGGATCCAAAACGTCGCGCACGGAATCTCCAAACAGATTGAAGCCAAACACAGCGAGGGAAATCGCGATGCCCGGGAAGATCGCGATCCAAGGTTCGCTCTCGATATACTCTTCCGCACCCCCTTGCAGCATCAATCCCCACGCCGCCGTCGGCTCCTGGACGCCAAGGCCGAGATAGGAAAGCGATGCTTCGAGGAGGATCGCCTGACCAACGAAGGCCGTGATCATGATCAGAAACGGCGCCATAACGTTAGGCGCCATGTGACGCAGGATAATCCGGGCATGCCCATAGCCAAGCGCCCGTGCCGCATCGACATAGGGAATTTGTCTAATGGCCAAGGCGTTGGAACGCACCACTCTGGCACATCTCGGGATGAAGGGGATCGTGATCGCGATGATCACGTTTTCCGTGCTCGGCCCAAAGATCGAAACGATTGCCAGCGCCATGATGATCAGCGGGAACGCCATAAAGACGTCCATCACGCGCTGAAAGATCAAATCGAACGTTCCGCCGAAGTAAGCGCTCATGACACCGAGTACCAGACCCGCAAATGCACCAACAAAGGATGCAACGAAACCAACGAACAAAGCAGTTCGCGCGCCGTAAATCAGCCGTGTCATGATATCCCGGCCAAACTGGTCGGTACCCAGCAGATAATCCCAACCGGGCGCGATCAGCATATTCGCAAAGTCATTTTCTTCCGGATCGAAGCCCGCAAGAAATTGGGCAAATACCGCCATGACGATCATAGCGACTACGACCAAAAACCCTACGGTGCCCAGCGGCTGCTTGCGCACCATTTCGAAGGATTTCTGGAAGAACGACTTCTTGTCCCGAAGTTCGTCCAGCCCAGAACCGACACCAACATCAACAGTTGCCATGGTCTTTCCTCCTAGCTGTACCGGATCCGGGGATCCAGCCAAGCGTAAAAGATATCAACGACGAAGTTCGTCACAATAAAGATCAGCGCGACGAGCATCACCAGCGCTTGAGTCATATTAAAGTCATGATTCTGAACCGATTCGACGAACAGTTTACCGACACCGTTCAGATTGAAGACCTGTTCGGTCACGACCAGACCGCCCATAAGGAAGGCAAATTCGATACCGATTACCGTTACGACCGGCAACATCGAGTTCTTCAACGCATGCCGGTTGATGATGATTTTCTCCAGCAGACCCTTGGCCCGCGCCGTGCGGACGTAATCTTCGCGCAGGACTTCGAGTAAGGCGGAGCGTGTCATGCGCGTGGCGACCGCGGAATAACGGTAGCCTGTCGCGATCGACGGCCAGATCAACTGCACCATGTTGGAAACCGGATCTTCAAATGGCGACACATACTCGATCGGCGGCATCCATGGTTCACCGAACCATGCCTGCGTCGAGATCAATAGTCCGAGAATGATCATAATTCCAAGCCAGAACGACGGAATGGCGATTCCCGCAATACTAAAAGTCCGTACCGCGTAATCGAGCCAGGTATCCTGTCGTATGGCCGATATTGTTCCGAGTGGTATCGCTATAACAATTGATATTAGCGATGCCATGATCGCAACTTGTAATGACAATTTGAACCGCAAATTCAGTTCATGGGTGATCGCCTTGCCAGTCCACATGGATTCGCCAAGGTCAAAAACCATGAAGCCGTATATGAAAGTGCCAAACTGAACGATTTTCGAATCGTTCAAGCCAAGGTCTTCCTGACAGATCCGGATCGCTTCATCATCGACGAAGCCGCCCTCACCCGACATACGGAGTTCACAAACATCGCCTGGGATCAACCTCAATAGGAAGAACACAAGGACCGCCGCGCCAAACAGCGTCGGGACCATCAGCAATACGCGTTTGATCGTATATTTAAACATTGGCTGCAATCACACCTTAATTTCGGAAACGCCATTCCCGCCGAACCAACATGGTTCGGCGGGAAATCGCTATTAACTTCAGCTCTTATTCAGGACGCTTATTTGTCCAGCCAAACCTGATCCAAGCTCTGGTTCAGATAGTGGCTCGGAGCAATGTTCCAGCCCTTCACATAGGAGCGGTGCGGATTGATCTTGTACCACCAGAAGTTCACCGCGAAGTGAGCCTTCTCGTCGAGACCGCGCTGCTCGTACTTGCGCATAATCGAGGCCGCCTCGGCTTCGTCGCCCGTGCGGTTCATCTGATCGTACCACTTGTCCATCTGACGATCGATGTAGTTACCGCGGTTATTGGTCGCGATGTCGGCGGACTGCCATTTAGACGCATCGATCAACGGATTGACGACGCCCTGACAGTTGAAGTCGATCATGGTTTCCTGATCTTTCTTCTTCCGGAACTTGGCGTACCACGGACCGGTCGGAAGTACGATCTGGTTCGGGACAAGGCCAACCTTCTTCCACTGGCCCAGCATCCAGGTGCCGACAACCTTATACGGCTGATCGACCGCACGGTTCAGAAGCTCAACCGTCATGCCGGAAACGCCGGCGTCCGCGAGAAGCTTCTTGGCCTTCTCCTGACTGGCTTTCAGGTCACTGGAATAGCCGATCATTTTTTGCAGTTCAGCCTTCGTCGCCGCCAGCTTGTGGTTCGGGAAAACCATGCCGCCAACTGTCTTCACGATGGCGATTTGGGAGAGGTACTTAGAACCGCCCCAACGATCCATCGCCAAGGTCAGCGCTTGACGGATACGAACGTCCTGGAATTTCTTCAGCTTCTGATTGGCGCTGAAGCCCATGACGCAGTTCCAGTCGCTTTCCTGGACGGTGATCTTGTCGCCCAAGGCTTTCTTCAGATCGTCGCGAGCTTTCGGCGGGAAAGCGCGGAATTCGATCTGCGCGCGATCGCCACGGATTGCCTGCAAACGAACCGCCATCTTCGGCGCTGAAATCGCCTTGTAGCCATCAAGATAAGGCTTGGGCTTACCATCTTCACCCTTCAGGTGATAGTTGGCATAACGCTTGCCTTCGACGAACGCACCAGGCTGATGCTGCACAAACGTGAACGCACCCGTACCGTTGATGTTTTTTTGGTGCCATTTGTAGCCGTGCGTATCCAGATCCTTCTTCGAATAGACGAAGTTGAACGGAGTCGCGAGCGCGGGAATAAATCCGCCCGTCGCATATTTCAGCTTGAAGACCATTTCATACTTGCCGGTCTTCTCGACCTTATCGACCATCCCGTAGAACGCCTTGCGAGAGCTGGCGATACCCTTCGGTGGGAAAATCAGCTTTTGGTACGTGGCAACGACATCGTCGGCCGTCAATGGCGTGCCGTCATGGAATTTGACGTTTTCGCGAATTTTAAAGGTAATGGTCTTGCCGTCGTCCGATGTTTTCCAATTATCGCACACGTCACACTGGAAATCGCTCGTCGACTGCGGATTGTCCGGATTGACGCGGATCAGCAGGCTATAGAACGGGCGAATCGGATGGATCATTCCGAACGTCGTCTCGCGATGACCGTCATATGACGGGATTTTACTGCCGACGACAATATTAAGAACGCCACCTCGTTTTACCGCCATGGCTGGCGAGGCCGCAGCGAGTGCAAAGGCGGCGCCAGCCCCCAATGCGATCGCTAGTTTATTTCTGGGTTTCATTATCGCTTCTCCTTCCCTGTTGCCGAGAGCACGTTCGGTACTCTCAATAACCAGTTTACAGCGGATACCCGCCCAAATCTTAGAAATTTAGACGCATCCGAAATCGCCTCCCAGCGGCGTACTGCATGTTGCCCCGAATATCGGAGCCAGTCAAACCTCTGTACACGCAACCCAGTGGTTTGGTTTTACTTCCCGAAACTCCGGAACGCCTTGTTTACAGCCGTCTACGGCCAGCGAGCACCGTGGATGGAATACACATCCAGGCGGTGGGTTCATCGGACTCGGAATTTCTCCGGTAACAATCTTGTGCGCTCGAGCAGCTTCGATCGTTGGATCCGGGATCGGCACCGCGTCGAGCAGTGCTCTTGTGTAGGGATGAATGGGGTTGTCGAAGAGCTCGTCGCAGTCCGCCAGTTCGACCATCTTGCCTAAATACATGACCGCAACCCGGTGGCAGATGTGCCGGACGACGCTGAGGTCATGCGAAATGAACAGATAGGTCAGCCCAAATTCTTCACGCAGATCCTCTAGCAGATTGATAACCTGCGCCTGGATCGACACATCAAGGGCCGAAACCGCTTCGTCGCATACGATAAATTTCGGATCGACAGACAATGCTCGCGCGATACCGACGCGCTGACGCTGGCCGCCACTCATCTCATGCGGATACCGATCCGCGAATCGCGTGCTCAGACCGCAAATATTGAGCAGTTCCATGACCCGCTTATCGCGATCTTGCTTATTGGTAATTATCTTATGTACACGCATCGGCTCGGCTAAAATTTCGCCGATCTTCATACGAGGGTTAAGCGAGCTGAATGGGTCCTGAAAGATGACCTGCACATCCTGGCGATACGCGCTCATTTCCGCCTTGTTGAAAGCGGTGACGTCGTTACCGTCATATCGGATCTGACCGGACGTAATTTTTTCGAGCTGCAGGATGCAGCGGCCGGTCGTGGTCTTCCCGCAACCGGATTCGCCAACAAGACCAAGCGTCTCGCCCTTGTGCATGGAAAATGAAATTCCGTCGACCGCTTTGACTTCCGCGACCTTGCGCTGAATGAGGATCCCTTCGGTAACCGGAAAATACATCCGCAAATCGTTAACCTGAAGGAAATCCATTTGCTGCGCGGCGCTCGCGCTCGCTGTTTCCTCTACGGCACTCATGACGCCTCCTTGAACGGGCGTTCAAGCTCGTCCTTCTTGAAACAAGCCGAATAATGAATGCCATCGATATGTTCCGTCGGCGGAAACGACTTCGCGCACCCGTCGTCGGCATAACGGCATCGCGGCCGGAACGAACACCCATCATCCAGCCTGGCAAGATCCGGCGGTTGCCCGTCGACAGGATCCAACTTGGCGCCGCGCGGATGATCGAGCCGCGGCACCGACTTCAAGAGAGCCAGCGTGTAGGGATGTTTTGGGTCGTGGTAGATGTCTTCCGCCGTCCCGCTTTCAATGATCTTACCGGCATACATGACATTGACGCGGTCCGCGTAGCGCGCAACGACACCTAGGTTGTGCGTGATGATAATCATCGCCACGTCCAATTCGCGCGTCAGATTTTTCATCAGTTCGAGAATCTGTGCTTGAATTGTAACGTCTAGCGCCGTCGTCGGCTCGTCGGCAATAATTAGCTTCGGCTCGCAACTCAGCGCTATGGCAATCATGACACGCTGACGCATCCCGCCGCTAAGGTGGTGGGGATATTGCTCCAGCCGCCGTTCGGCGTCCGACATGCCGACGAGACCAAGGAGTTCAATCGCCCGCGCCTGCGCCGTCGCGTCGTCTACACCAAGGTGCTGCTGCACCGTTTCCTTCAACTGCAAACCGATGGTCAGCACGGGATTGAGCGACGTCATGGGTTCCTGGAACACCATTGCGATATTGTTGCCCCGAACCTTGCGCATCTCTTCTTCGCTGAGCTGCAGCAGATCTTGGTCTTGGAAGAGGATCTTGCCATCGACAACGCGACCGGCAGGCTCCGCGACCAAACGCATGATGGAGAGCGCGGTGACGGACTTGCCGCAACCGGACTCGCCGACCACCGCGACAGTCTCGCCTTGATCCACATCGTAAGTGACGCCATCGACCGCCTTCACTGTCCCTGCGGACGTAAAGAACTGTGTCTTCAAGCCTTGAATCTTAAGTAATTCGGCCACCGTTCCTCCCTAATTCTCGTGTCCGCTTCTTAACCCGGCGGAATGCGAGACGGACGCTAGAGTTCCCCTTGCGCGATGTCAATCGACAACCAACTTCGCACATCGCTTTGGCTACGACGTCAATCGCCGCAGCAAATATTCGACCGGGCTTCTACACAGCCGCGTCAATATTGGCAAGCATAGGTATTCACACCGCATACGCAAATTCACCCCAATCGCCGTTTTCAAAGGCGAAAGCACCCATTGCCCTACATGACTTCCAGCAACGCTTCCGCCCCCGGCAGGCGCCGAGGGCGGTCCGCGACCTAAGAAATTCCGGTGCGCGTGGGCTAGTGGCGATTTCGTTCCCGTCCGCGATGGTGATCGCCGCGTGGCCCCATCTGCTTCAGCTCCTGTTGAGTCACTTTCCCGTCACCGTCGCTGTCGATCCAGCCGACGATATTGCGCATAGGCTTTTCGAATTCGTCAGTCGTGACAGCGGCGTCGCCGTCGCGATCGAGGCGCTGGAAGCGGTCGACCATGCGCTCGCGCATGATTTCGAGCCAAAGTCCTTCATATTCCTGCAAAGTAAGTTTGCCATCCTGATCGGTATCGAAGCGCGCCATCAAATCAGCGCGGGTCTTATCGATCTCGGACTGCGTCACACTTCCATCCTTGTCGGTGTCGAATTTTTCGAAAAGATCGGGGCCGCGGTGCCCCATCGCGGCAAATTTGACGCCGGAATACCGTTTGCCGCCATTCGCCATGGTGGGCGGAATTAGGGCGAGTCCCGCGATGCCGGCGACGGCTACGGCTACGGCGGCGATAACAATTTTTGACCGTGTTTTCATGATTTGCTCCATATGTGAATTCATCGAGGAGGCGATTTAACCAGCACCGGTCCGAATAAGTTCGTCAAAGACCTACCAAAGCGTATCAGGGTGTCGCAGATCCTCGATTTGGCACAGTTTGATACAATTTTATCACCCGGCGCCGGCATTCCAGCCGCTAGACTGAGCGCCACCGAAACCTTAAAGCCAATCGCGATGACTTCGACGCCGCATATCCTGATCGTGGATGACAATCAGGAAATTCGAGACTTGCTGGCCAAATACCTTCGACAGCATGAATTGCGAATCAGCCTCGCCGATGGCGGCAAGGCAATGCGCAATGCCCTTAAAGCCAGCACAATCGATCTCGTGGTTCTCGACATAATGATGCCTGGCGAAGACGGGCTTTCCTTGTGCCGCACGCTCCGGGAAACAACCGACATCCCCGTCATTCTCCTTACGGCGATGGCGGAGGAAACGGACCGGGTCGTCGGCTTGGAAATCGGCGCCGACGACTACGTCACCAAGCCGTTCAACCCCCGCGAACTTCTCGCCCGCGTCAAAGCCGTCCTGCGGCGCACCAACACCATGCCGACGCAAAGAGGCGAAATCGCCGCGAGACGCTATACATTCGGTTCCTGGCGCCTTGACGTCGGTCAACGTGAAATCGTCGGCGGAGATGGCGTTGCCGTACCGCTCAGTACAGCGGAATTCCACCTTCTTGCGGCCTTCGTCGAGCACCCGAAGATGATTCTGAGCCGCGATCGGTTGCTTGACTTTACAAAAGGCAAATCGGCGAACGTGTTCGACAGGAGCATCGACAATCAGGTCAGCCGACTGCGCAAGAAAATCGAAATGGATCCGAAAAAACCTACCCTGATCAAAACGGTCTGGGGCGGCGGCTACATATTCACAGGGGACGTTGCCGCGTCGTGAAACGACTGCTGCCACAAACACTCGCGGGCCAGATGATCGCGCTGCTGCTGCTGGCGCTCATTGGGTCGCAGCTTTTGAGTTTCTGGTTTTTCTTCGACGAACGCCGCGCGGCCGTCCGGGCGGCCGCGCGCGGTCAGGTGTTTTCCCGGACGGGTTCGATTGTTCGACTGCTTACGCAGACGCCGCCGCGGCTCCACGCCCAAATCCTCGATGCAGCCAGCAACCCGCGCCTGCGCTTCTGGCTCTCCCCGGAACCGGTTGCCGATGAAACCGAGTCGGATGACGGTCGCGGCGCGCTCTTGACCGACCATCTGCGACGCGAATTGCCGTCAGGCATCGAAAAGGCCTTCGTAAACGTCAATGAAGATGGCGAGAGTTTTTCGCGACCCTGGCGGCGGCGTCAGCCCCACGAGCATAGCGCGCGGGAATACCGCCCGGACCGGTCCCGGGCGGAGCCGCTCTTACATGGAAGACCCGCGCTTCCTCGTCACCCTGGTCACCGGGTAGGCCTCAAAGTATCCGTCCTGATCCCCGGCCAACGCTGGCTCAATGCCGAGACGGCGCTCCGCATTCCACCCCTCACCTGGGCGTTACCGTCATTCGTCGCAATAGGCGTAACCGCCGTTGCGCTGATTATTATCGTGGTGGTGATGGTGCGGCGTATCACACAGCCGATGCAGCGGCTCGCGACGGCGGCGGATCGTCTTGGCCGCGGTGAATCCGTCGAACCACTGCGAGAGGAAGGCCCGCGCGACATTCGGCTGACGACGCGTGCATTCGACCGCATGCGCGAGAGATTGCAACGGTTCGTCCAGGACCGGACAAGGATGCTCGCCGCGATCTCTCACGATCTGCGGACACCCTTAACGACATTGCGGTTGCGCGCCGAATTCATCGACGATCCCGACGCGAAAAAAAAGATGCTCGCTACGATCGACGAGATGAATGCGATGGTCGAAGCGACGCTGACCTTCGCCCGCGAGGAATCGGCGCAGGAAGACACGCGTATGGTCGATCTCGCGGCGCTCGTCGAAAGCATCTGCGCCGATTTGAACGATATCGGCCAAGATACAAGATTCAAGCCGCACGCAACTGCCTCGTATGCCTGCCGGCCCATTGGCTTGAAGCGCGCTGTCCGCAACCTGATCGAAAACGCGGTTCGCTATGGTGCCAGGGCTCTCGTGCATATGGAGGTACGCGATACGGCCTACCTGATATTTGTCGACGATGACGGTCCCGGTATCCCGGAAGCAAAACTCGATAGCGTTTTCGAGCCCTTCATGCGGATCGACGAATCCCGCAACGAGGAAAGCGGCGGTATCGGCCTTGGTTTGTCGATCGTCCGCTCCATCGTCCAGAGCCATGGCGGCGAAATAACCTTGGCCAACCGCTCGGAGGGCGGGCTGCGCGCGACCATCACACTCCCGCGCGATTGACCTGAACGACGAGAGATCAGCCGCGCACGAAATTAGGTGCGCCGAACCCTTCCATTTCTACGTTCACGCAAACAGGCTGGGGACTCGCCGCGGCCCGCTCCAGCGCGCCGGCAAGCTGACCGGGTGACTCGACATGTTCGCCCTGACATCCCAGTCCCGCCGCGGCGAGATCGTAGCGGGTCTGGTTAAGCTCGCATCCGATCAATCGCTGTTCGCCGTAATCGCGCATCTGGATCAGGTGTTCCGCGTTCCAGCGGGCGTCGTTGCCGATGACCGCGACAATGCCGGCGCCTGCGCGCGCCGCGGTATCGAACTCGCTGAAATGGAAACCGGCGGTCCCGTCGCCCATCAACGCGATCACCGTCGCGTCGGGCCGTGCCAGTTTTGCCGCGATGGCGTAACATAGCCCGCCGCCGATCGCGCCGGAGGGGCCGTTGATCACCCGCGTCGGCGCCGAAACGACGGCCTGCGCCCATTGCCCGAACTCCCCACCATCGGCGACGAGGATCGGGTCCTCTGCTTTGTCGAGTACGTCCTGTACGCCCTGACATAGATCCCAGGATGGTATCTTGTCGCCGGATGCCGAGAGGCCGGTCTCCCGATAGGCAATCGCCTCGGCAACTTCGCCGCGCCATGCCGCGCGCCCGCTCCCGCCGTCGGAATTTTGCATCAATTGTCTGGCCGCATCGCTGGGATCGGCGCGCAGCGCGATTGCGAGACGTCCACCCAATCCGCGCCGCGCCCGCTCAAGCGCGTCACTGTCGGCATCGACGACAATAAAGCGGCAATCCCGATCGACCGCGGGCGGCTTCGCAAAGCCCAATGTGAAATCAATCGCTTTGCCGAGGCTGACGATCAGATCCGTCTGCGGCAGCATTTCGGCGAACGCGCCCAATGAAGGGTCCTTCAAACCGCGCGGACTTTCCATCGCCACGACCGGCGCATCCAAGGCGCTGCCAAGTTCGTCCAACAGGCCGCCGGCGCGCGAGCGGTTCAACGCTGGACCGGTCAGGATCAACGGACGCTCCGCCTTGGCCAACAGGCGGGCGATGGCTTGTACGGAGGCCGGATCGGCAGGCGTTACTTCCGCCTCGAACGCATCCCCTGTCGGAACGGCGGCGTTCGATGCGTCCGCATTCAGAAGATCGAACGGCAGCGCCAGGTGAACCGGCCCCGGCCGGCCCGACCGCGCAACCCGAATCGCCTTCGCGATATCGTGACCCAACCCTTCGGCCGATTCCGACCGGAAGGCAGCCTTTGTGAGCGGCGCCGCGATATCGGCCTGCGACAGTTCCTGGAACGCGCCCATTCCGTCCTGACCGACCGGCGAGTCGCCACTCAGCAGAACGACCGGGCTTTCGGCGGACCGCGCCGAAAACAGGGGCGACAACCCATTTGCGAAACCCGGTGCGGCGGTAATCATCGCGATCCCCACTTCCCCGGTGACCTGCGCCCAGGCATCGGCCATATAGACGGCGGCGGCTTCGTGCCTTGTGTGGATCAGCCGGATATCGACATCGATGCAGGCATCGAATATCGGCATGATCTGATTACCCGACAACGTAAAGATCGTCCGTACACCGGCTTGCGCCAGCGATCTGGCGACGAGATCCGCGCCCCGCATATGCTTTCCTTTCACGTCTGTGTGGTTTCGCGACCTTTATTCGGGCGCCAAGCCGCTGTCATACACGGCGATTACTTACCTTTAAAGACCGGGTCGCGCTTCTCGGCGAACGCCGCGAGGCCTTCGAGACAGTCCTCGGTGTTGTCGAGCGTACGCCGGATCGCCTCCGCCGGCCCCATCGCGGCCGCCGTCCGTTCCGCCGCTAACGCGCGTTTGACCTTCTTCGCCGCGCGCAATGCCAGGGGCGCATTTCGGGATATTTGTCCGGCCAACTCTCGAACGCTTTTTTCAAGCGCATCCTGATCCGCCACGACCGCGTTCAGGAATCCCATCTCGGCCATCCGCGCGGCCGGGAAGTGCGCGGCTGTATAGGTAAGCATCGAATTGAGACTGTCATAGCCATCCCGCAGCAGTCGGACGATGCTGCCGGTCGGGATGATACCGATACCGGTTTCGGTCAAGCCGAAATTGGCGCTGGCGACGGCGTATCGGAAGTCGCAGCCGAGCGCCAGTTCGGTGCCGCCGCCCAGCGCGTGACCGTTTACCGCGGCGATAGTCGGTACGGGGATGGCCTCGATCTCCAGCAGGGCTTTGTCGACCAGCTCGACGTAACGCCAGCGCGCATCCTCGTCCGACTCCTTGCGTTCCTTCAAATCGGCCCCGGAACAGAACCCCTCGCCCGCCCCAGTAAAAACGACACAGCGGATATCGAGATCGGCTTCAACCTCGGCCGGCAGTGCCAGCAAACCTTCGCAGATCGGCGTCGACAACGCGTTGCGGCGCTCCGGCCGGTTCAAGGTCACGCGCAGGACGTGGCCGTTTTTTTCGCTTTGCAGATAGGGCTCCATCGAAGGCTTCCTTATGTCAGGACGATCCGTGCATCGGCGATCGCCGGGCCCTCTTCCCGCAGGAAGACGGGGTTCAAGTCGATCTCGGCAATTTCAGGCCGCGCCGCCATCAATAATGAAATTTGCATCAAAAGTATCGAAGCGGCTTCGACCCCCGGTACGGTGTCGCCGTGGTCACTAACAAAAAGACTGCGGGACCTAAGCTCGCCGAACATCTCAACCGCTTCGGCTTGCGAAACCGGCGCGGGCCGGAACGTGACGTCGTTCAGCGCTTCGACCCCAACCCCGCCGAGCCCCAGCATCACGACTGGCCCGAACTGGCGGTCGCGAACGGCGCCAATCACGATTTCGATGCCGGATGCGATCATTGGCGAAAATAATACCCGCGCGCCATCCTGCCCGCGCGCCATCAGGCGATCGAACGCGACTTTGGCCATCTCGGCGTCCGCTATGTTCAGCGCCACGCCGCCATCGCGGCTTTTATGGACGCTGTCCGGTGCAATCCGTTTCAACGCAACCGCGGTACCGAACACCTCTACTGCCGCGGCGCACTCAATTCGGGTCGTGGCGACCGCGTAGTCCGGAGCGTCTACTTTGAATTGCCGTAACAGATCGCGTGCTTCCGGCTCCATCAGCCAGCGCGGTGGACCGTCGGCTGCCTTCGCCAGCAAAGCAGCGAATTCTTTTTCGCCGACCAATTCTATGCTGTTCGATCGCTTAACGACGGGCTTGCACGACCCCGCAGCCAACAGCGCCGCCGCAACAGCCGAAAGGACAGGTATCGAATCTGTCACCGGGACGCCGCCGGCGCGCAGCCGCGCCAAGGGCGAAAGGTCGCGGCGACCGTGAACGGAATGGACAAGCAGCGGTTTCCCCTGCATCCGCATCGAATCGACCAAAGACTCAGCTGCCGCTTTCTCTAACGGCAGGACCGCGTCGCCCCCGATCGTGTGATAGCCGCCGAAATGGCCGACCAGTACCGCTCCACCGATGTCGGGATCGGTCAGGCAGGTGTCCAGCACCGGCGTGATCTCTCCGGGTTCGGTCTCCGCCACGCCTGCGAAATCGACCGGATTGTCGATGGCGCAACGCTCGGGCAGCTGTTGCGCCAAGCGCAGCCGGGTGGCCTCCGAGAAAGGCGGCACGCGCAATCCGGCCCGGTCGAGCGCATCGCAGATCAAGGTCGCGTGCCCGCCGCCATCGGACAGGATCGC
>Ga0315338_1002436_pt1 | contig 18437 bp, 22 predicted proteins | sample ASW8metaG_FD_204518 | JGI IMG/M metagenome (GOLD analysis project Ga0315338, IMG submission 204518) | Ammonia-oxidizing marine archaeal communities from Monterey Bay, California, United States - ASW #8 | ecosystem: Environmental > Aquatic > Marine > Coastal | place: USA: California | collected... | reverse complement strand
GGGCGTGTTCCAGAGTTGCGCCAAATGTTGCGCTGCAACAATTCAGACCGGGCATACAGACCGACGACCACCCGTGAAACTCCGCCACCATCGGCGTAGAGTTTCGGCATCCAAAGTGATCTCTAAACCAAGGGTGCCGATATGAGTGAAGCAACGTTGCTTGAGTCCAGGGTAGACAAGCTAGAGCAAGCCAACCGGCGACTGAAGCTGGCGCTTGGAGCGTTGCTGTTGGTGATGGCAGCGGTGCCTTTGATCGGTGCCGCTATGCCTGAACAGATACCGCAGGTGATAACGGCGCGAGAGTTTGTAGTGATCGACGAGGATGGGACCACCCGCGCCGTGATAAGCGCCGAGGGCATCGGCCACAACGACGAGAACGGCAACAGCCGCGTCAGGATGAACGCCGATGGCTTCACCTACTGGGACGCGGACGACACTCTTCGCGCCTTGATGGACTACGACGGCTTCTTTAGCTACGACGAGAACCAGATCCTCCGCGCTTCGATGGAAGCCGACGGCTTTGCCTACTGGGACGCGGACGACACTCTTCGCGCCTTGATGGACTACGACGGCTTCTTTAGCTACGACGAGAACCAGATCCTCCGCGCTTCGATGGAAGCCGACGGCTTCTGGTACTGGGACGAGAACGAGATCCTCCGCGCCGGGATGAACGCCGACGGCTTCAACGACTACGAGGAGGATGAGCCCCCACGGCATCGGCTACTTGGGCGAGAACGACAACCTGGTTTGGGGCACGCTCTGCGGCTTCGAACCATACTAGTGCAGGGGACCCGCTAACCAGCGTCAGAGGCTCCTGATCGACGGCCCCCCGTGAAACTCCGCCGCTATCGGCGTAGAGTTTCGGACGAGGAGAGCCCAATGAAAGACTTTGAACGGAGACGTCTCGAGCAACGCATGGCCAATGACCCACGCTTCACCGTCGAATACCGACTGCTGGAACGTCGGCTTGGACCGAAACTTAGAACGCTCTCCTCGCTACAAAAGCGTCTTGTATACACTGAACTAGTTAAGCGTTACGACTCCATGCTGCAGCAACTTAATGCCATCGCGGGCGGCGGCGGGTACGGCGGCAGCGGCGCTTCCAGTCCCCCTCTCCAACCTGTCCCTTGGCCGAGGTCCGACCTTTCACCGGACACAAAACCTTCACCGTATACGAGGATTACAACACCATCGTTGAAGGCGATGTTGCCGACGTATTAGCCGAGGTTGCAGCGTTCCAAAATGGGTAGGCAAAAGTCAAAAAAAGCGTTTTGTATGGCTACTTTTATGGCTACTTGGCCCAAAAACGCGCTTTTTGCCAAACCCTCATTCCGCTGTAAACCAGTTATAGCTTGAAATGCCCAGGGCGGGACTCGAACCCGCACGTCCTAAGACAGGGGATTTTAAGACCTCTGCTACCCCATTTATACCTATTTCCGCCGATCCAGCAACCGTAGGCGTTTACGCCGAAACCGTTGCCAGTGTTGACCTTGCGAAAAACTCGATATCTCCCGAATACGGTTTGAGAGGTGCGAGAGATGCGGGAGTGTAAGGGGAGTTACAAGGGGAGTCGGAAGGTCACAAACATGAGGTCGCAGAGGCGCTCGACCTACACCGGTTAGGCGGCTGGCGTTCCGGCTGCGCCGTTACCGCCGCCGCAACACTCCTTAAATTTCTTGCCACTTCCACATGGGCAAGGCTGGTTGTTCCTACGCGCTTCGGCGATATTATCGAGCATGGACTGCGCGTGGTCCCGGTCTGGCCCTTCGGGCATGGTGTTCAACCGACCGTTCCATTTTGTGAACTCAACCTGCAGATGCTTTGAGACTTCCTCGTCCGACCAGTCCGAATCGATACCAACCAAGTCCTCCACGCCGGACTCGCCACTGATCTCCAACTTCTTGCCGGCAATGGCACCGTCACGGATTGCCTCCAAGAGGCTCGGATCGATCCCTAAACCGGCGGCAATCATGTTGATTACTGCCGTTTCCCCGGCGTCAATGACGCTATCAGCCGTCATCACGTCGAAGCAGAGTCCGATCGCATCCGCCTTTTCTTTACGTCCACCAATTTCGTGAAGCCGATCGTACAGTTCGTTGAGTATTATCTTGCCGGTCTTGGCCTTCGCGTAAGCATCCTTAAATGCATCGTTGTAAAGATTCTTGAGACGCTCACGCTCCTCATCTGAGTAGCCCTCGATAGACTTAGTGATCCATCGCTTTATCGTTTCACCTTCGGAATCGTCTAGGGTCCCGTCAGCCATGGCGACCCCGACCGCGATCTTGACTGACAAGGCCTGTGCTTCCTTCCTGTCCTCAGCGACTTCTTTGTATCCCTTTTCATCAAACTCGTGCCAAAAGTCGAAAGTCTCCATCCAGAGCAAGCCCATGTCACGTCCGCCGAATCCGCCGGTAATGTCCGGGATCGCCCTCATGTCGACCAGCCTGACCACGGCGGTGATCTTGCGTCGTCCGCCAACGGGCGGCAGTAAGAATTCCGTCGGTATCACTCCCACCGGAACCCAATCCGTGAATCCTTGATCCGGCCTCACGACGCCACCATCTTCAAAATGCCCGAAAAAGGTTGTGTGCGGTTCCTGGCAACTACCAACCATCGAGATAATGGGTGCCGGCTCCTGGTCGGTGTTATCAATGACGGATGTTATCCAACCGATTTGCTGTTCGGCGAAAACCGGGAATGGCCCCCCCCTGGCCTCAATCACCTTCACCATCAGTCCATCACTGCCTTCGCCGAGCCTATCGCCTCTAATTCGGCACTCAAAGGGTCCCATCCTTGAGCCAGTGCCAAATAGATCCCCGAAAAAACCAGCGATGACCAAAATTGAGAGAATATCTTCCATGGGCACCTTCTTCTCTAATCCACTAAGAACTGGTTGATACCATCATCTGTTGGACCATCCCCACCCTCATCGTCATCGTCACCTGTTGGACCGCCACCAGCCAAAGAGAGATCGATGGTGGTTTCGTTGCCTGATGCAACGTCCAGGAACGAACAATGCATAATCTGGTTGTCGTCAAAGGAATAGGTAACTTGTATTTCCTGGCCTGCCGGACGATCAGGCGGCAGTTCCAATTCCCCCTCCCAGATAATTTTCACGAACCGCGGATCGGTCTCCTCCTTCTTCGATTCAGTCACCGTACAGTCAATGCGCGGCTGGTCATCGAAGATTGTGTAGAACGGTTCAGTCACATTTGCAGGAATCTTAGTGCCCTTCTTTATAATGACGGAATTCCTCAGACCTAGGTCCCCGTCCGTTTCATCCTCCCCGATTGATATCGTGCCAAAGCACATGGCCGTCGATTCAAGGACCTCAATTTTTTCAATCGCCTGCTGCTGAACCGGTGACAACTCCGTTCGGTCGCCTTTGTAAGCCGCGTAAAGTGCGGCGCCTAACGCGACCACTTCATCGACATTGACCTGGACGATAGGTTCCTGCTGGAAAACTTGTTTGACGCTCTCCTGAACGAGCGGGATGCGCGTGCTCCCACCAGCTAGAAACACACCCTGAATGTCACTGAGCTCCACGCCGGCCTCCGCAATGACGCCTTCACACGTCATCGTCGCTTGCTCCACTAACTCCTTGATCGCCGACTCGAACTCTTCACGGGTTATGTCTATATGCTGCCTTCCGACCCTTGCCAATGTCTTGGAACGGCTGCTCAGAGATTTCTTTTCTTCTTCCGCGTCGATAAGGCTGAAATCCTCTTTGAAATCCTTGTCGTCCATTTCCTCGCCTGTAGCATCAGCGTGTTTTCCTTTGACGATGTCATGGAGTTTCTTATCAAAGTTACTGCCTCCCAGTGTCTTGACTCCTTCTGATGCCAGAATGTCGATATCCTGTCCGTTGATGCGCATGATCGTCACGTCGAACGTGCCGCCTCCAAGATCGTAGACCGCGTAGGTCCCGCTTAGTTCCTCGCCATTCTTAAAGGCATAGTAGAGTGCCGCCGCCGTAGGCTCGTTAATGATGTGTTCGATGTTAAGCCCAGCGGCCTTTGCCGCCGCCATCGTTGCTTCTCGGGCCTCGTGCCCAAAGTTCGCCGGGATTGTCACGACAGCCCCGGAAATATCCCCGACCTGATCAGTGGCGGTGTCCATTAGCTTTTTGAGCACGAAGGTACTCAACTCTGTGGGCGTGAATTCTTGGCCGTCAAACGAGTGCGTTTGAGACGTTCCCATATCGCCCTTAAATTGGGCCGCAGCCGTCTCCTCGTCTATCCCCCAGGCTTTTCTGGCAAATTCCCCGACGATGATCTTGTTGCCATCCTTTGTGACGCACGACGGCGTCATATTTTGTCCCTCGTTATTGGCGATGATCATCGGTCGACCAGTATCGTCGATATAGGCAACTAATGAGTTTGTTGTGCCTAAGTCAATGCCTATAAACGCACCCATAACTTCTGTTACCTCCCGTCAATGCTGATATTTGTATATGCGGACCTTGGCAGGAACGACGATCTGCCAACTGTCGTCTGCACCGCGCAATCTATATCCGCGCTCGACAATTTCTGCGACTTGGAAATCCTGGTCAGGATCCGTGGTGGGAATGTCCTTCGGGTTGTCCGCGACTTGATCACCCATAGCACGGTAATCTTCTCCAACTTCAGGCTCGAAAGGTTCGACCCCGCATTCATCAAGTGCATCTTCAAGTAAGCGCTTGACAAGCAGCAAGTTCTCAGTCTCCCCACTCGGGTCATCGAGATAATCCTGGATCGCTCGGTCGACGCGAATAAAGCGCCTTAGAAAGCGCCCGAAAATTTGCGCATCGTATCCAAGCTTGAGCTTCTTGTTTTCATCGTCTCGAACGTCGATCGCTTTTTGCAGTGTCATGAATGTCTCGGCCAGGCTTCCAACCTGTTCCGAGTGTCTAAACCCAAGCTCAACCAACTGCTCAGTTCGCTCATACAGCCTGTGGAGACGGTCTCCAACGTCAAGTTCCAGTTTGGCTGCATTATCGCCAAGACTCTGTATATGACCGCCGAGTTCCTCCGGAGGGGTCATGTGCGGTCCAGTTGGACGATAGCGATAGAAGAAAACCCCGGACGCAACTAACGTAGTCACACTAAGGACGACAATGGCAACAATCATCCAGCGCTCAGACCGGGTGCCGAGCCTTTCCCACTCCGCTTCGGCTAGTTCGCGCCGAGAATCCATTTCTTCCGCCAAGAGTGCGGAGGCCTCCGCGGCCCACGTTGCCACTGCTGCGACGTGTCGATCCACTGCGTCTTTGTAGATCTCTTGGTAGGTGGAGGCAGGCACACGTAGCGTATCTCCCGGGTAGATCTCTGTATCGTCCATGTCGTTGAGGTCTTGGATAGCGCCGACCCGGGTGCCATATTGGATAGCTATCCTGGTTAGGTTTTCGCCACGCTGGACAATATGGGTGGTGAACTGGGGCTCAGGCGGAGCACCGAATTGAGGCCATTCAGGCACAGCGGTCCGTTCGGGCGCCGGCGGGGCGGCGGGAGACCCGGATCCCGACGTTGCATCAGTGCAGCCGCTAGCAAGAAGGCCCATGGTGACGACCGTCACGAGAATTACCCAAAGACCAGTGCGAAGCCTCACGTTCAGTCTCCTGTCAGAAGCAGAGCGGCTAATTTGCGCTACTGTAACTCCGCAGTCACTATTTTTCGCAGGGGGCATCGTCGGTCTTCAATCTTTCAACCCAATCTGGGAAAAACCTGCCGCCCCCAGCGTAGAGTTCAGACGTCTGAAGCAGGTTCGGTTGACGCCGTACCAACAGCCCTGCAGGAGTTTCGCTTGTATCTGCTCCTCGGTTTATGGATTCTTATTTGTCTACCAATGAGCTATCGCTCTTTTCATTCGTACAACTCATGTGATGTGCGTGAGTTCCCCGGCGCGCCGTCGGGATCGGTGAAACTCTGGTTTTGGCTATGCCCCGTGTTGGTTCTTACAAACGAAGGTTCTGCCTTTTCTCCAAGTCACATATTGGTAGGCCTGGGAGGTGGCATAGTCCTCATCATCACTTGTTTCCGTATGGGAAAGATCTGCGGAATCTGGGATGTGGAAACTGGGTGGAGGACGCGCGAACGTTAGCCAGCGTCCGGGATTCCTGATCGACGGCTACCAGCGAAACTCCGCCGCCACCGGAGTAGAGTTCCGGCACCCGAGACTCACAGGTAGTTGCCGGAGACGCGCAGTCGACAGCCAGTGGCGCATCCCTCCCCAACACTTAAGGAGATTGAAGAGCGATGAGTCCTTACCCCTTCTCCGAGAAAAGACAGTCGTGGTGGTGGCTCCTGCTCTTGTTCATTCCAGGGATCATGCGTTATTGCGCCAAGGAGGGAATGGCAGCCAGCACGATTCCTGCCCAGCTGGACAATGTTCACACGGCCACGTTGGAAGCTGCAGTAAGCATCACGCAAGTGTTGGCGGTCTTGCCTTAGCAGCTTCAGCTAGGAGGGCACATGTTCCCACCCATTATTTTCTGGGGTACCAAATCAAAGAAACGAACCATTGCGCGGGGCACATTCTTGTGCCCTTCATGCAAAACCGAACAGCCCTACCATCACATGACCATGCAAAAGCACGGGCACCTTTATTACATCTCGTTGGTTCCGATGGGGGACGTACTGGAGTTCGTTGAGTGTCAAACATGCTCCAAGACGTGGGATCCATCCGTATTGGCCCCAACGCTCGAGCCTGCTTACACACAGGAGGCGTTTGACGACTTCTACGAAACGTTGTTGAACGTGATGATCCTTGTCATGCTCGTAGATGGTCAGATCGAAGAGGCGGAAAGGGACGCCATCAGGCACCTCTTTGAAAAAATTGTCGGTATCGAGTTGGCTCAGACGGACCTGGATGCGGAGATCAGTCGCGCAGTCGCCAGGGGCCCCGACGGGCTCATGTTTGACATAGCAGCACAGCGGAACACCCTCGACCAGGAAAGGCGCATCATGTTCTTTAGAGCGGCGGTGCTGGTCGCCTACGCAGACAGTACGATCGTAGAACAGGAGATGAACGCCTTGAAAACCATCGCCAAAGCACTCGGTATCACCGATGAGGAACTCCGAACCACCGTAGCGTTGTTTTTGTCAAACAAGGAGAAACTGGGCACCGCAATGAACCGGCGCTAACTAAAGGCAGCGATAAGCTCCACTTCGCCGACGCCACCAGGGAAACTCCGGCGCTACTGGCGTAGAGTTTCAGGCATCTAACAGCGATCTTCATGGAGGGTGCCGACGATGAGTGAAGCGACCGTACTTGAGTCCAGGGTAAGCAAGCTAGAGCAAGACAACAGGCGACTGAAGCTGACGATGGGAGCGTTGCTTCTGGTGCTGGCGGCGGCGCCTTTAGTCGGTGCGGTGATTCTTCAGGGGATACCCGGAATGGCCCTTGGTTCGCTCGTATCGCTGCTGGCAGCGGCGCCCTTAGTCGGTGCCATGTGGTCGGGTGGGGGTGGAGTACCGGAGGTGATTGACTCGCGGAGGTTTCGCGTGATCGACGAAAACGGTACTCCTCGTTGCTTGATAGACGCCAACGGCATCCACTACGGCGACGCGAATAACATCCCCCGTGTCATTCTGAACGCCGAGAGCATCTCCGTGGCTGACGAAAACCAGAATGTCCGCGCCATAATGCGCGCCGACTGCATCATTTACACCGACGCGAACCGCAACCCCCGCGTCCTGATCAACGATGACGGCATCGCCTACTTCGACGAGAACCGCAACCCGGTTTGGGGAGCGCCCGAACGCTAACCAGCGTGAGGACGCCTGCGACGGCTGCCAGCGAAACTCCGCCGCCACCGGAGTAGAGTTCCGGCATCCTGGACTCACAGGTAGTTGCCGGAGACGCGCAGTCGACAGCCAGTGGCGCATCCCTCCCCAACACTAAGGAGATTGAAGAGCGATGAGTCCTTACCCCTTCTCCGAGAAAAGACAGTCGTGGTGGTGGCTCCTGCTCTTGTTCATTCCAGGGATCATGCGTTATTGCGCCAAGGAGAGGATGGCAGCCAGCACAACTCCTGCCCAGCTGGACAACGTCCACACGGCCACGTTGGAAGCCCAGTAAGCATCACGCAAGTGTTGGCGGTCTTGCCTTAGCAGTTGGGGGGGGTACGCGGCCACATGATTATCTTCGCACCAAATCAAAGAAGCGAACCATTGCCCGGGGCATATTGTTTTGCCCTTCATGCAAGACTGAACAGCCCTACCACCACATGACCATGCAAAGGCACGGTCACCTTCTTCTCTAATCCACTAGGAACTTGGCGATTTCGTCGATATCAACATCTGCTGTACCGGCACTGGCCATAGGAGAGAGATCGATGGTGGTTTCGTTGCCTGATGCAACGTCCAGGAACGAACAATGCATAATCTGATTGTCGTCGAAGGAATAGGTAACTTGTATCTTCTTGTTTCTTAGCCGACGCGGCGGCAGTTCCAATTTCCCCTCCCAGATAATTTTCACCAACCCCGGGTCGGTCTCCGCATTCTTCGATTCAGTCACCCTGCAGTTAACCTCTCGCTGGTTATAGGCGATTGTGTAGAACAGTTTAGTCACAGATGCAGGAATCTTAGTGCCCTTCTTTATAATGACGGTATTGTGAAGGCTTGGGTCATCCTCCTCCCTTGCGAGCGTGCCAAAGCACATGGCCGTCGATTCAAGGACCTCAATTTTTTCAATCGCCTGCTGCTGAACCGGGGACAACTCCGTTCGGTCGCCTTTGTAAGCCGCGTAAAGTGCGGCGCCCAACGCGACCACTTCGTCGACATTGACCTGGATGATAGGTTCCTGCTGGAAAACTTGTTTGACGCTCTCCTGAACGAGCGGGATGCGCGTGCTCCCACCAGCTAGAAACACACCCTGAATGTCACTGAGCTCCACGCCGGCCTCCGCAATGACGGTTTCACACGTCATCGTCGCTTGCTCCACTAACTCCTTGATCGCCGACTCGAACTCTTCACGGGTTATGTCTATATGCTGCCTTCCGACCCTTGCCAATGTCTTGGAACGGCTGCTCAGAGATTTCTTTTCTTCTTCCGCGTCGATAAGGCTGAAATCCTCTTTGAAATCCTTGTCGTCCATTTCCTCGCCTGTAGCATCAGCGTGTTTTCCTTTGACGATGTCATGGAGTTTCTTATCAAAGTTACTGCCTCCCAGTGTCTTGACTCCTTCTGATGCCAGAATGTCGATATCCTGTCCGTTGATGCGCATGATCGTCACGTCGAACGTGCCGCCTCCAAGATCGTAGACCGCGTAGGTCCCGCTTAGTTCCTCGCCATTCTTAAAGGCATAGTAGAGTGCCGCCGCCGTAGGCTCGTTAATGATGTGTTCGATGTTAAGCCCAGCGGCCTTTGCCGCCGCCATCGTTGCTTCTCGGGCCTCGTGCCCAAAGTTCGCCGGGATTGTCACGACAGCCCCGGAAATATCCCCGACCTGATCAGTGGCGGTGTCCATTAGCTTTTTGAGCACGAAGGTACTCAACTCTGTGGGCGTGAATTCTTGGCCGTCAAACGAGTGCGTTTGAGACGTTCCCATATCGCCCTTAAATTGGGCCGCAGCCGTCTCCTCGTCTATCCCCCAGGCTTTTCTGGCAAATTCCCCGACGATGATCTTGTTGCCATCCTTTGTGACGCACGACGGCGTCATATTTTGTCCCTCGTTATTGGCGATGATCATCGGTCGACCAGTATCGTCGATATAGGCAACTAATGAGTTTGTTGTGCCTAAGTCAATGCCTATAAACACACCCATAACTTCTGTTACCTCCCGTCAATACTGATATTTGTATATACGAACTTGGTATAGCGATCTACTTTCACTGCAGTCTCTCCTTGCAGAGGTGGCTCAAAGTCGCCGCCAGTTTTGCTAGCACGGAGCGATCTGTCCAGGGGAACCCTCGACGTCTACCCGTGAAACTCCGCCGTTACCGGCGTAGAGTTTCGGCATCCGAGACTCACAGGTAATTGCCGGGGACGCCAGTCGACAGCCAGCGGCGCATCCCTCCCCAACACTAAGGAGATTGAAGGACGGTGATCAAGTTCTACCCCGGGTTACGACATTCCTTCGGCATCAAATCAAAGGAGCGGACCATTGCGCGGGGCACATTCTTGTGCCCTTCATGCAAAACCGAACAGCCCTACCACCACATGGCCATACAAGAGTACGGGCACCTTTTTTTCATCTCGTTGGTTCCGATGGGGGACGTACTGGAGGTCGTTGAGTGTCAAACATGCTTCAGTGTGTATCCATCCGTCGTATTAGCTCCCCCGCTCGGGCCTGCTTACACACAGGAGGCGTTTGACGACTTCTACGGAACGTTGTTGAACGTGATGATCCTTACCATGCTCGTAGATGGTCAGATCGAAGAGGCGGAAAGGGACGCCGTCAGGCACCTCTTTGAAAAAATTGTCGGTATCGAGTTGGCTCAGACGTACCTGGATGCGGAGATCAGTCGCGCAGTCGCCAGGGGCCCCGACGGGCTCATCCTTGACATAGCAGCACAGCGGAACACCCTCGATCAGGAAAAGCGCATCATGTTCCTTAGAGCCGCGGTGCTTGTCGCCTACGCAGACAGTGCGATCGAAGAACAGGAGATGCGCACCTTGAAAACCATCGCCAAAGCACTCGGAATCACCGATGAGGAACTCCGAACCACCGTAGAGCTGTTTTTGTCAAACAAGGAGAAACTGGGCACCGCAATGAACCAGCGCTAACTAGGGGCAGTGATAAGCTCCACTTCGACGCAAACGGTACTCTCCGCGCCCGCTACAGCTACAACGGCAACATAATTTGGACGACGGTCGGGCGCTAACCCCACTTAGCCGCCACCATTCGTAGCGGTTGCGGCCAAGACCCGGCGAGTCTCGGTAAATTTCCCAACTCCCGTCTATGTAAAGACAAAGGCTGGCCCACCCCTAGGGCGCGTTCCAGGGCTGGCCAAATGTTGCGCTGCAACAATTCTCACCGGGCATACAAACCGACGGTTTCCCGCGAAATTCCGCCCCCATTGGCGTAGAGTTTCGCCGATTAGTAATTCACGGTCGCTTGAAAAGATCAGCAAGAACCCAATAGTCATTATTCTTCTTCAAGACAATTCAGTCACAGTGGAATAGAACAAAACAGATAATTAATAAGAGAGAAAAATTATGAAGATGACAGAAGCGGTCATTTCAGTTTTAACAAATTGGAATAATTTTAGTGGTAGAGCATGTAGAAGTGAATTTTGGTTCTTTTGTTTAGCAGCAGTCTTGGTTCAAGTAATTATTAGCATTATTGAGATTGCAACAGGCATGGTTGATAGGCTTGAAAGTACTGAAATGTATGAAATGGGCATATTAAGTATAATTTTTACCCTGCTTATATTAGTGCCAAGTATTTCAGTTACTTCAAGGCGACTTCAAGACAGAGGTTTGTCAGGTTGGTGGCAATTACTCTATCTAACCATTATTGGTATTCCTGTAATTGTTGTATTGAACATGCTTCCAGCAAAAGAGGATGAAAATAATTGGGGAAGAAATCCTCTTTTGTAAAATAGAAATAAAAGATAAATCCATGTAGCAGCAGCTGTAGTCGTCTGCCTGTATTCCCTGATGTCTCCGTATCAACGCTGCATGAGAGTGGCGCCGGATAGAGTCGCGTGGTCCACCGGCATAGCTGCCAATTGCCTACAAGGCACTTCTTGGGAGGTCCCCTACCCCCACCTAGCCGTAACCATTCGTAGCGGTTGCGGCCCTACAACTATGAGCGTTAGAACGCCTGCGACAGCGTTGGCAACGTCGTCATGTGCGCCGGGTGCATGGTCGATACTGTCGCGGCCCCCACGGGAACGCCCTCTACGCCAGCATCTGCATCGGGAGCCCCATCTCGTCCCGTTCTGGGACACCCTCAGGGACGCATTTGTATTTCTTCTTCTTCTCCCCGAAGTTGATTCGGCGAGCTGTCCAGGCCGCAGCGATGGCATCGAGGATGTCATCGTCCGCGACGTCAGACTGCTTATGCTCTTTGCGGATCTTCAACACTGCCTTCTCGCCATGCTGTGCTGTTACGAGTTTGTAGCGTTCTAGGAATCCAAATCCGGACTTCTTCGCGTATTCCATGGGCTTCTCTTCGTTCCAGTAGTAGAAAGAAACCTCTGGGTGAACCTCGTACACCCGCTTGCGCAGGTTGGCATCCTTTTGAAGCAATTTGTCCACTTCGCGGATCTTCGGGAGAATTGCGTAGCTTTGCTGAGGTAGCCGCTTGCCACACTGCTTCTCATTCGCGTCGCAGGCAGCCTTGTATGTGAATTCCGGGTTCAGGGCAGCGCGCATTGGTACGGGGAAGACGCTGCTGCCGCGTTTTTTTAGCAGTCTGCGAGCGGCCACATCGCATTTTCGCGAGGTGGCATCAGGCAAGCCAATCGGGATATCGATGCCTATCGGACCAGGACTATCCTTGAAGAGGGCCTTAGCGGTCTTGAAGACCTTGGCTGAAAGTTCTCCGGTACTCAGGTCCAGTGAGACGCAAATCCAACCTTTCCTGCAGCCATCAACTCCGTGGACAACGGTCATGGTAAAGACATTACCTTCATCACTGCATCGTGCACAGTGAGCATCGGACCACTTAGCTGCGCTTCTTCTTGGCTCTGGCTTCCCGTCGTAATTTCCTGTCTTTGCGTTCCTGCTTCAGTTGATTGGCCGCCAACTCCCTGGCCGCATCCATTTTGCGGATTCCGGCCGTAGTGTCCGGGTAGCCGCCCTCGGGGACACCGTTCTCTCGCATTCTGCGCACGATTTGCATCCAGTTCTCGCTGTCCCCCATCGGCGATATCTTGTAGCTCAATTGCGCCTCTTCGCTCTTGCGGCATTTATGGCTGCAGATTCCTGTGCCAGCTGCTTGCTCGCCAACTCCCTGGCCGCATCCATTTTGCGGTTTCCGGCCACGGTGTCCGGATAGCCTCCGTGGGGAACGCCGTTCTTGCGCATTCTGCGCGTGATCCGCATCCAGTCCTCACTGTCGCCCATTGGCGGCATCGAGAGGTACCGAGCCCGAAACGAGATCGTTGTGATTCCCGCAACCCACGCACGCTCAAAAGACTGATCTACCCGCCGCTGTCCCAGAACATCCAGCCCCTCAATTGCGGAGCTCTCGCCATAATTCCAGAAGAGATCAGCCATTTAGTTTTGTTGGTCCGGATCGAGTAGAAGAACGACGATAGAGGACAGTTTGACGCGCACGCAGTGTTTTGTTCAACCTGCTCCCCTACCCCCACCTAGCCGTCACCATTCGTAACGGTTGCGGCCTGATCGACGGCTAACCGTGAAACTCCGCCGTTACCGGCGTAGAGTTCCGGCATCCAAAGTGATCTTCAGGAAGTGAAATGGGCGGAAGGAAAAGAGATTGGGAAGGGCCGCCATTTGGCAAGCATGAATTCCAGGATCAGTGCGATGAATGCCTGTCTGAGTGTTGGAGAGACTTGCCACGAATTGCGCGATTATCCGATTTCGAGGCACACATGGACCGGAACAATTTTCGGTTTGCCAAGACAATGCCGGACGCGCCTCATTGGTACACGTTGAGAAAGACTTGGGAGAACGATGAGGAGTTCGTGGCCTGTGTGCAGTTCATTAGGGACCACGGGAATGTCGAGTACTTCTGGGGAAAGCCGTACACAAAGTTGGAACACGGTGGCTATAAGTATTGGTCGATGGGGTATCCGCTTGATGTAACGATTCTGATCAACAGGGCAGAGCATCCTTCGCCGGTCTTTGACGAGTTGGGGAACAGGTTGAAAAAGCCACCAAAGAACGAGGAAGAAGGATGGGTTCTGGAGAGGAAGCGTGACGATGAACGTCTGCGGCGCAATCTCGAGGAAAGAAAGAAATTAACGTATTGGAAAGGTGCGCCCTATGGTAGGCATGAGGCCCGAGGAGAATGGTCTCTTGAGGCCGGAAACTGGGATGGCTACGACGAGTGCCTGGCAGAATGCTGGCCGCACCTCAGAAAGCTAGAAGGCTTGGACGAGTTCAGGGAGCACATGCGTGCGAACAAATGGCAGTTTGGCAAGACGACGCCGTGGGCACCGCATTGGTACACCTTGAGGAAAACTTGGCGCGGCAGTCAAGAGTGGTGGCGCAGAGGCCAAAGAACAGATCCAGCGGAACAAGAGCTATTTGCCCAGTGCATCCAATTCATCAGGGAGCACGGAGAAATGGAGTGGTATGGGAAGGAACCGTTCCTCAAGCTGATCTGCGATGGGTTCAAATACTGGTCAAATGGCTGGCCGCTCGATGTATGCGTTGTAATTAACCGGGCCGAGCATCCGTCGCCAGTTTTTGACGAAGTGGGTAACAGGTTGGAAACCTTTCCAGAAAAGGACAAGAAAGAAGAGGCGCGTCTGGATAGGGAAACTGGCTACTCCCTCCCCTGTCGCGATTCGGCAGGAGCACGTTACGGCAAGCATGACAAACCGGAGGAAGTCACCAAGTGCGTGACCGAGTGTTGGGGGCATCTGGAAAAACTAAAGAACCTTGATGAGTTCCGAGAACTTGTCCGAAGCAACAAATGGCAGTTTGCGAAGACCATGCCGCGAAACCCTCATTGGTACACGCTGCGGAAAACTTGGGTACGGGAAGACGAGTTCATTCAGTTTACGCAGTACATCCGGGACAACGGGAGCCTTGAGTGGTTTTGGGGGATGTCGTACAGAAAGCTGATTTGCGATGGCTTTAAGTACTGGTCAAGTGTCGGCCTTGCAGGTGGGTTGGGCTGTGAAGGCTGTACTGGAAAACACTGTCGGTGTCCTACGACTTACGGTGTGGGAGACCCGCTGGATATCACGACCTTGGTTAATCGAGCAGAGCATCCTTCGCCGGTCTTTGACGAAGTGGGTAACAGGTTGACGGAGACCCGGTAACAACACGCCACACCCTATTCTCCATCAGGCTCAACCGGTGTGGGATTCAGCACGGACACAACATCCACAATCGCTTTTAACTGATCCACAATGTCCCTTACCGCTCGATCCTTGTCCTCGCCGGCCGCGATGTCGACAGCAATTGCCAAACCGTCATTCTCGAAAGCTGTAACGAACCCCCTATTCTTCGCCGCCCAGGATTCAAGTGACGGTCGGATCTCCGGACAACGAGCGAGCATTTCCTTGCCGGTTGAGGTAAAAATAAGCAGCCACAGCGGGGTAATTCCGTGCGTTTTCCAGAGATCGAAACGAACTCCAAACCACGGGTCAGCACTGAAAGCGCCAACGTAGCGTCCGAATCCTTTCCAGCCTGACATGGGCCTCAGTCCAGCAGTACTCAAAACTCCTTCGCTCACTGCCAAGTCGACGCTAGCCTCCAGCAGGGAAGCCAACTGAAGCATGAATGCAGGTGTGCGTTGATCGGTTAACTCCTCCAGGGCTATGGGCACAAAGCTGTCGCTGTCAGCCGCGTCACAGAGAGACCGCAACTGCAGGAGATCACTTCGTGCCGACGGTTCATCGGCTACTTCTAGTTCGAGCGCTGAAATCAGCCTTGTCCAGGATGTGGTGGCAAGCACGGGACCGATATCGGTGGTGACGCTATGAAGAATGCCAGCGGCAGCCCCCCGATCTGTTGCCGTTATTTCACCCTCTTGCAGTCTGCGTCCGAGTTCACGCCATAACGTTTGCACCCTAGTCTCCGGTGCGACCACTAGGAGTACGCTAGGTTGTGTGTGTTCGGCGAGTTGCTGTAGGTACGAGACAGGTTGGTTTTCAGTCAGCCCCGCCCAGAACTTGTTTTCGATAAAGACACGTGGCTGACCGTCATCCAGGCCCCACATGTCCGGGCGAATGCTGCCTTCAGCCAGCTGCGTCTCAAACCGAAGTGCGGGCAAGCTCGGATCGATCCCCCTAAGAAGTTTGATCATGCCGTTTCGCGCTGATTCGCTCGAATCGAGGATGAACGCGAGCGCATCGGTGGCAACGTCCTCGCCCTCTTGGGAAAAGCGTTTCTGAACAATGTGACTAAAGACGGTCTGCAATTTCCTACCCCTCGCTCCTGCTACCCAGACAGTTAAAAGCTGCCGCTAGTTTTGCTATCGCTGAGCGATCTGTCCAGGGGAACCCTCGAAGGCCACCCGGGAAACTCCGCCGTTACCGGCGTAGAGTTTCGGACGAGGAGAGCCCAATGAAAGACTTTAAGAAAGACTTAAAATGGATACGTTTCTTGCTACGCAAGGCCAAGGAGAGCGAAGGGCTGATACCCCTCGAAAAATTCAAGGACGAAGCCACGAGTGCGGTGGTAATTCACCAAGCCGTGGGGATGGGAACCAAAAAGACAAGTGGCCATATAGCGCGGCACCTCTTTCGTAACCCTCCCGATGACCTCGACGGGGACGGCGGCAGCGGCGCTTCCAGTCCCCCTCACCAACCTGTCCCGTGGCCGACGTCCGACCTCTCACCGGACCCCAAGGAAACATGGGACGCCGTAAAACCAAACGAGGATACCGATGATGAGTGAAGCGACGTTGCTTGAGTCCAGGGTAGACAAGATAGAGCGAGACAACCGGCGGTTGAAGCTGACGGTGGGAGCGTTGCTGCTGGTGCTGGCAGCGGTGCCTCTGGTCGGTGCCGTGATGCCTGAGCAGGTGCAGGATGTGATCCAGGCGCGAAAGTTTGAAGTGATCGACGAGAACGGCACCAGACGCGCCGGGTTGAACGCCACCGGCATCGGCTTCACCGACGAGAGCAACAACATCCGCGCCGGGATGAACGCCGACGGCATCGCCTACTTCGACGAGAGCGGTAACGTGGTTTGGTGCGCCCCCGGCTGCTAACCAGCGTCAGAGGCTCCTGCCCGACGGCTATACCCCCATCCCGGGCAAACAGACTAGGGGCCAGGTAAGATCAAGGCCATGTGGGTCGACATCGTCGAACGTTTTATATATTGGTGGTGAAACACCGTCTGTGTTGGAGGTCTTCCAACATAGCGGCATCAGCTACACAGTCCCCGGCCGCGAAACTCCGCCGTTACCGGCGTAGAGTTCCGCATGCAAAGCGATCTCTAAGACAAGGGTGCTGATGATGAGTGAAGCGATGGACGATCTTGGACCTGTTTATACCAGCGGACGCAAAGGGGCAGAGCCATTTCGTGATAGTGAGGAATCTCTCGGGTTCGACCTTCTGAGTTTTTGGCAATGGAGTTCATCGGACCTGGTGACCAACACGACCCGGGGTGTTCTCGCGGAGTACCTGGTTGCGCGGGCGCTGGGTGCCGTACCGCCGGGAAAGGTCCGTGACCTATGGGACTCCTACGATGTGGAGTTGGACGATGGGCGTGGCGTCGAGATCAAATCATCAGCCTTTCTCCAGAGCTGGCACCAAGACCGATTATCGCAAATAGGTTTCGATATCAGAAAAACGCTGCCCTGGGATAAGAGGACAGGGAAGTATGGCGAAGGTGCCCAGCGCCAAGCAGATGTTTATGTTTTCGCACTACTGGCTCATACAGACCAGGAAACGCTTGACCCGATGGACGTATCACAATGGGAATTTTACGTAGTGCCTACAGCGACACTTGATCGGCAGTTCCCGGAACAGAAATCGATAGGGCTATCATCGCTGCGGAAGCTGACTGAACCTCTAACGTTCCGAGAACTCAAGGATGCAGTGAACCATTCGGCGAGCGCTAGCTAACCAGCGCCAGGGATCGTCTGGATCGACGACTAGCTGCAAGATTACTGTCGTTGCGGCGGATAATCGTCACTGCGGTTGGGATGCTGTGTTCTGATCAGTTCTTTGAAGCTAATACCCAAAAAGGCAAAGGCTATGGACATTCGTTGCCTTTCCCGGCTCAAAGAACTGGCTCAGGCGTCGAGAAACATTGGCAAACTCGTTTTTGGGTTGCATCTCGGGGTTCTGGCGCAGCGCAACTGGAACCAAAAGGAATAGGTGATTCGCCACGCCGCAAAGGTGACACTTCCAGAAGTCAAGCAGGTCCATGTTGTTGATGGTGGTTTTACCTCTCTCAACCTCCAACAAGATTCCGGTATTATCGATTGGGAGAAAGTAGTCAGGTCTCAAGGCGAGACCTGAATCCTTGAAAAGCCCCTTCTTTTCACTTTCGAATCCCAGTCTTTGGGCAAATTCTAGGAAGCAATCTTGAACCTTTGCGCTGCTGTTGCCCGGCTGATTGACTTCCGCAATCCGACGTAGTGTTGGCGGCTCATTCAGATGCACATGAAGTCGTTCAGCCAGCGCTGCCACCTGTCGATACGTCGCTGTGTCAGCCAGCTCTGGAAGGACGTGCCTTTTCAGTTCAATCTTCATCGGGTTCTGGGTAGTCATGCCCTGCTCTCCTTTGAGCGGGCTTCAATGAAGCGCTACATGCTCTGTTGCGGCCCGACCACGATAAGCGTGGAGACGCCTGCTACCGCGTTGGCAACACCTTAGTTGAAGGCGATGTTGCCGACGTATTAGCCGAGGTTGC
>Ga0315338_1002435_pt1 | contig 18454 bp, 14 predicted proteins | sample ASW8metaG_FD_204518 | JGI IMG/M metagenome (GOLD analysis project Ga0315338, IMG submission 204518) | Ammonia-oxidizing marine archaeal communities from Monterey Bay, California, United States - ASW #8 | ecosystem: Environmental > Aquatic > Marine > Coastal | place: USA: California | collected... | reverse complement strand
GTCGGGGGCGAGTGCCCCCGACGACGAACACGTCCACTCGACGGGGCTCGGAGTGCCGAGCTGAGCCGCGGCCTCGCGACAACGCCGCCTCGTCCGGACCCAGATCGCTCTCACCCGTTCCCCCCGGCCCCGGTGATACCTTCGATCCCGAGGCGAATCCGACCACACCGAGGCCCCCTTATGTCCGACAGCTCCGAGGCCACCCCACCGCCCGAGGCAACCCGCAACCGCCTCGCGACCGAAACCAGCCCCTACCTCCTCCAGCACGCCGACAACCCCGTCGACTGGTACCCCTGGGGCGACGAGGCCTTCGACCGCGCCCGCTCCGAGGACAAACCGATCCTTCTCAGCGTCGGCTACTCCGCCTGCCACTGGTGCCACGTCATGGCGCACGAAAGCTTCGAGAACGACGACATCGCCGAGCAGATGAATCGCGATTTCGTGAACATCAAGGTCGACCGCGAAGAGCGCCCCGACGTCGACTCCGTCTACATGACCTTCACCCAGGCGATGACCGGCCAGGGCGGTTGGCCCATGACTGTCTTCATGACGCCCGACCTCGAGCCTTTCTACGCCGGCACCTACTTCCCGCCCGAAGACGGCTTCGGCCGCCCCGCCTTCCCCCGCCTGCTCGAGGGCATCCGCGACGCCTGGGACAGCGATCGCGACAACGTCCTCTCCTCCGCCGCCAATATCACCGCCCAGATGCGCGAGCAGGCCAACCACGTCGCCGGCGACAGCTCCGCCGCCCTCACCCCCGACATCACCGCGAGCGCCGCCGGGGCCCTGCGCTCCGCCTACGACGCCACCTGGGGCGGCTTCGGCGGAGCGCCCAAGTTCCCCAGCCCGGGCAACCTCGAATTCCTCCTGATGCACCACCAGCGCCTGAGCGGCGATTCGGGCAGCCCCTCGGCCAGGGAGATGGTGCTGTACACGCTGCGCCAGATGTGGGCCGGTGGCATGTACGACCACCTGGGCGGCGGGTTTGCCCGCTACAGCGTGGACGAGCAGTGGCTGGTCCCCCATTTCGAAAAGATGCTCTACGACAACGCGCAGCTCGTGCGCGTGTACCTGCATGCCTTCCAGCTCACGGGCGATCCCTTCTACGAACGCGTCGTTCGCGAAACCCTTGCCTACATCGCCCGCGAAATGACCTCACCCGAGGGTGGCTGGTACGCCGCCCAAGACGCCGACTCCGAGGGCGTTGAAGGGAAGTTCTTCGTCTGGACGACCGAGCAGATCGATGCGGTCGTCGGAGATGACGACGGGGCACTCATCCGCACAGTCTTCAACGTTGAGGCTCAGGGAAACTTCAACGACCCGCACCATCCGGAACTGATGTGGCGCAGCGTGCTGAGTCAGCCGCGGCCGGCAAGAGGGCTCGCTGCCGAGCTGGGCCTCGAGCCAGCCGAGCTTGAGGCGCGAGTCGACACACTGCGCGAGCGCCTCTTCGAAGCCCGCAGCGGCCGCGTCCCGCCGGGCCTCGACGATAAGGTGCTCACCTCCTGGAACGGCCTGATGCTAGCCGCCTTCGCCGAAGCCGGCCGCGTCCTCGACGAGCCCGGCTACATCGAGGCCGCCGAACGGAACGCCGAGTTCACCCGCGCTCAGATGTGGCAGAACGGCCGCCTCCGCCACACCTACAAGAACGGCGACGCCCGTGTCGACGGCCTGATCGAGGACTACGCCTACTACGCCCTCGGCCTGATCGAGCTGTACCGCGCGACCGGTGACCTCCCCCACCTCGAGTGGGCTGCCGAACTCTTCGAGGTGATCCTCGAACGCTTCCGCGACGCGAGCCCGGACGATGGCGGCGACGGCGCCTTCTTCGAGACACCCTCGGACGGCGAAGCGCTCCTGCTACGCCAGAAACCACTCTTCGACGCCCCAACACCGAGCGGCAACGGCGCGACCGCGCTCCTCGCGGCGACGCTGGCCCGCTACTACGGCGAACCTGCCTGGGACCGCGTCGCCCGCGAAGTCGTCAGCTCGGCACAGGACCGGATCGCCGGCGCTGCCTCGGGCTTTGGCAGCATGCTGCAGGCCGCCGAACTGCTCCTTGCCCCTCACCGCGAGATCGCCATCGTCGGCCCGCCCGAGGCGCGCGCACCGTACGAGCGCGCCTTCGCCGCGCGCTTCCTGCCATCGGTCACCCTCGCCCCCGCAACCGGGGCGGGCGACCTGCCACTCCTCGAGGATCGCGACCCGCCTGCTGACTCTGAGGTAGCCACGTTCGTCTGCCACGACTTCGTCTGCGAGCTGCCAACGACCTCCGTCGCCACGTTCGAAGAGCAGCTTGAAGCCCTCACCGCCGGCCACTAGCTGACCCGATCCGGGTAGAACGGCGCTGGTGACGCTCCTGACAATCGGTTAGCGTGCGCCCGACCGAGGATGGACGCGATGGGCGACCTCGACCGATTGCTCGCCGCCTTCAATGCTGACGACCTCTGCCGCCCGGACGCCTCTCAACCGAACTTTATCGACCTGGTCCGTGCGGTCGCAGCGATCGGTGGAGTGCAGGACCTCCCCTACTCCCCCAACGTGGACGCGATCGGCGACCGGATCGGGCAGCCGGAGCACCTCGTCTTCGTGCTGGTCGATGGCCTTGGCAGCCATCATTTCGAGGAGCTGGCCGACGACTCTTGGCTCCGAACCCACCTGTCCAGCGACATACAGAGCGTGTTTCCACCCACGACGGGCGCGGCGGTCACATCGATGGCGACCGGCCTCTGGCCCGCCGAGCACGGTGCGGTCGGATGGTGGACCTACCTCACCCAGATCCGTGAGACCGCATGCATCTTGCCGTTCGTCCGGCACCGCGACGGGACCCCGCTCCTTGATGCAGGGATCATCCCAGACGACGCATTCGGATCCGCGCCGATCATGGGGCGGATGTCGTGGGACACCGCGGTCTCACAGCCGGCCTCAATCATCGATTCCGCCTACTCGACATGGTTCGGCGACGGCGCGCGCACCATCCCCTATGACCGATACGGCGAGGCCGCAGAGGCGATCGCCGCCCGCATCCGCGATGCCGAGCGACCGACCTTCACCTACTGGTACACACCCGCGGTCGACCACCAATCGCACGAGAACGGCGCCGCCTCAACCGAGGCGCGCACCGCGCTGACCGAAGTCGACGAAGGTCTCGCGTACCTCGCGGACGAGCTAACTGGCCTCGATGCGCGGATCGTGGTGACCGCCGATCACGGACACCGCGACGCCGGTTCTCGCTTCCCGATCGAGGGCGACGACCCGCTCTGCGCATTCCTGCGCACGCCGCCGTCAGGCGACATGCGGATCGGCTTCTACCACCTGCAGGACGGCGCTCGACTGCCGTTCAGCCACGAGTTCCACGATCGCTTCGGTGAACACTTCGCACTGATCACCACACAACAACTCGATGACCTCCGCCTCCTCGGTCCGGACCCGCTCGCGCCCGAAACGAGGCGTCGCGTCGGCGACTTCACATCGCTCGCCCTCGACGACTCGGTGATGCGCTACACCGGCGGCTCCGACGGCGACCACTTCATGCACCAGCGGTCCCACCACTCCGGCCTCTCGCACCGCGAAATGACGATCCCACTCGTGATCGGCTAGCCCTCTCGGGGCTGATCGACCGGCCGCCCCTCTCGTCCGTAACTCCAGACCCCCACCTCTGACTTCCTTGAACGGTCGGCGATCGGATCATCCCGAAATGAACGGGAGAGCGGCACGACGACCGAAGGGCGGCCGGAGGCCGGAACCGTGTCGCGACTCCTTCATTCGGGATAGGGGTGGGAGGGCGGGTCATCCGGACATCGGTGCCGCGGGCAAGGCCCGCGATCCTGGTCGCGCTGGCTCGATGAGTGCGCCCGCCATAGGACCGCCGGTACCCCGCCATTTGGTGTATTAACTCCGAGGGCAAACGACGCCTAGCTCGCGCAGCGAACCCCGAGGAGCCACCCATTCCCGACTACCGCGACATTCTCTACGAAACCGACGATCGACTCGCCTACATCACCCTCAACCGCCCCGAAAAGCTCAACGCCCTCAGCAACAACCTCCGCGGCGAAGTCATGGACGCCATGCGCGAGGCCGAACATGACACCGACATCGGCGTCATCATCCTCCGCGGTGCCGGCCGCGCCTTCTCAGCCGGCTACGACCTCTCCCCGGCACGCGCCGCCGGCCAGCAAGACCTGGTCAACCCGCGGTCTCATCTCCCTGAGACCGGCACCACCCACCCCGGCCCCCAGTCCTGGTCGCGCCACGTCGTCATGACCAACTGGACCATCTGGGAGCTGGCCAAGCCTGTCGTCGCTCAGGTCCACGGCCATTGCCTCGCTGGAGGCACCGAGCTCGCCACCATCTGCGACTTCCGCATCGTCGCCGACGACGCCCAGATCGGTTACCCACCGGTCCGCGCGATGACGACGATGGACATGATGTGGAGCCCATGGCACCTCCCGCCGGCCAAGGCCCGTGAGTTCGCCTACGTCGGCGACTCGATCCCCGGCACGGAGATGGCACGCCTCGGCTGGGCCAACTACGCCGTCCCCGGCGACCAGCTCGACGAATTCACGGTGCAGTTCGCCCGTCGCATGGCACACGTCGATAGCGACATGCTCATGTACTCCAAGCGCGCGGTGAACCGGCAATACGAGAGCATGGGTATCCGCGAAGGACTCGCCTCCGGCGAGGAGATCCAGGCCCTCAGCGCCCTCCGCCCCGCCGCCGCCGAGTGGGGCCGCCACGTCGCCGAAGATGGCCTCAAAGGCGCCCTCGAATGGCGCGATGGCCCCTTCCGCGACTTCCGAGGCGCCTACGACAGCGCCCCCAAGGACCGCGCCGTCGCCGGCACCGAGGGCGACTCCGACGCGCCGAACACCAAGGAGTACTAGCGCCCCTTCGGGGCTGGACGGCGCTTCGCGCGTACGACCGGACATTGCGACGGGTTTGAGAGGGCGCCCGAGCGGGCGCCTTCTTCATGCCGAGGGTGACGCGACGTGCCGACCTCGGGCGCTGATCGAAATCCCGTCCATCGACCCGCCACAGGTCGCGGACTGCCGTTCCCGGGCGCGCAGGCGCACGGTGAGAAGCCACCCGCTCAGTGCACCCTCCGCAGTCCTCGAGGAAGACCTACCCGCCGCCATCGAACCACGTTGTCTCCGAGGAACCACCCGGCCTGGAGGGGTCTTGGGGACACCTGTCCGCGAGCGAGGGTGTCGGGGGCGGGTGCCCCCGACGACGATCACGTCCGCAAGATCCCTCTCCGACCCACGTCACGCGAAGACACAAAAAAGGCGGGCCCGTTCGGACCCGCCTTCGGTACTGCGTCTAGCAACCGCGAAGCGTCAAGACGCCCCGAAGGGGCCTAGGCGTCCAGGGCTTCGCAGACGGTGTTCGTGATCAGGCGCGTCACCACGTACGGATCCATGTTCGCGTTCGGGCGGCGGTCTTCCAGGTAGCCCTTCTGATCGCGCTCCGTCTGCCACGGGATGCGTACGGATGCGCCGCGGTCGGAGACGCCGTAGCTGAACTCCGTCCACGGAGCGGTCTCGTGGAGGCCGGTCAACCGCTGATCGACGCCCGCGCCGTAGTTCGTGATGTGCAGATCGTGGTTCCGACCGAGCGCCTCCGCGCCCGTCACGATCGGCGCGTACGACTCACGCATCGACTTCGTCGAGTAGTTGGTGTGCGCACCAGCGCCGTTCCAATCGCCTGGGATCGGCTTCGGCGCCAGCGTGACGACCGTGTCGAACTCCTCCGCGACTCGGTAGAGCAGCCAGCGAGCGACCCAGAGCTGGTCGGAGACCTCCAGCGGACCGACAGGCCCGACCTGGAACTCCCACTGGCCCATCATCACCTCGGCGTTGGTGCCGGCAATCATGATGCCGGCCTCCATGCAGGCAGTCGTGTGGGCCTCGACAATTTCGCGGCCCCAGATCTCGTCGGAGCCAACGCCGCAGTAGTACGGGCCCTGCGGGCCGGGGTAGCCGACGGCGGGCCAGCCAAGCGGGCGGCCCTCCTGGAAGAAGGTGTACTCCTGCTCGATGCCGAACCAGGAATCGTGGTGCGCGTACTTCGCGGCGACCTCGGCGCAGGCACGACGCGTGTTGGTCGGGTGCGGCGTCAGGTCGGTGAGTAGCACCTCGGTCATCACCAGGACATCGTCACCGCCACGGACTGGATCCGGGCAGACGAACACCGGACTCAGCACGCAGTCTGAGTTGGAGCCGGGCGCCTGGTTGGTGCTGGAGCCGTCAAACCCCCAGATACCGGGCTCTTCGCCATCCGGAATGACCTTGGTCTTCGAACGGAGCAGCGGCCCCACGTATCCGGTTTCGACCGTTGGCTCGGTTCCGTCGATCCAGATGTATTCAGCCCGATACGGCATGCGCAGCCCTCCTGCATCCTCGAAACTCAGCCGCGTCTCGCGGCGGTTCAACCTGCTTGATCTCGCGTGCACCAGGGCGTTCGCGAGTCAGCCGCCACGATATGGCGGGATCATTTCAGCAGTGTTTCACGGTCCCAACCGACGGCGTAGTATCACCCACCGCTCGCGACCCCAACGCCAGCCGACGCCACGCGCGACCCGGCGAGCAGCTCGACTGATCACACACCGCCGCCGGCAGACGCACGAACCAGGCGCGAAACGTCGAGGGCCCCCGACGGCGCCCTTGCCGCTCGGTCCGTGCCAACCCAGACTGAGGGCCCCACCGCCGATCACGAGGCCCGCACATGACGTTGCGCCTACCTGCGCCCGTGCTCCTGGCCCTGATCGCGGCGGTTGCGGCGCTCCTCGTCGGGCTGGGCATCTGGCAGCTCCAACGCAACGACTGGAAGAACGACCTCGTCGAGGCGCGCAACGCACGGACCGACGCCACGCCGCTGACGTTCGATGACGCCCGCATCCGCGATCCCGAGGCGATCGACTACTACCGCCTCGCCGACGGCGGCGAGTGGGATCACGAACGATCGTTCATCCTCGCGAACCGCGCCCGCTTCCAGACCAAGGGCGAGGAACTCGTCACCCCGCTCTTGCTCGCCGCCGGTGGACCGGCCGTGCTCGTGAATCGCGGTTGGTACCCCGACGGCGAACGCGACCAGGTGCGCGCCGATCTCGAGGCGCGAAGCGAGAGCGTCGAGGGCCTGATCAGCGTCCACACCTCGACCGGTCGCGAGACCGCGGTCGGCACATGGACCGCCATCGACCCGACCGCCATGGCCCGCGATCTGCCCTACGAGGTCCTCCCATGGATCCTCATCGAGGGCGACCGCGTCGCAGCAACCGCCAACCCCGACGGCGAGCTACCGGTCCAGCGCTACGCAGCGTTCACCAACACCACGCCCCACATGGAATACGCCCTCACCTGGTTCGGACTCGCCGCAGCCCTCATCGCCGTCGCCGCGGTCCGATTCCGCCCTCGCCGTCGCGCGACGCACAGAGAAAGGCAGTAGCCCCTCCCCCCGTCGCCCGCTGCTAGCGCCTGACGGCCAGCAGCCCAGTCAGTTCGCGGGACCCCCGGCGGAGGTGTCCGATCAGCGAAGCCCGTCAAACCGCGGCTCCGGCAGTTCTGATCGAAATGAAGCGATCGCTCCCCACCCTCGAGGTGCCCTCTCGGAGGGTGCTCTTCAGCTGACGGTTCGGTTCAGGGCGGGTGGGCGGGCCTTCCGAGGATCAGAACGCGGGCAGTGCCCGCGTCCCCAGCCCAGAACGCCCGCAGTAGGCAGGCCGCCCGCTCCCGGGCGCGCAGGCGCACGGTGAGAAGCTCCAATGCAGTGCACCCGCAGTAGCCTCGAGGAGGTGCCTCCCGCCGCCACAAACAGTTCGGAGGTTCCGAGGCGTTCACCTGGCTTGGAGGGGTCATGGGGACACTCTGTCCCCGTGCGGGGGTGTCGGGGGCGAGTGCCCCTGACGGCGATCACGTCCGCGACATCGCGCTCGCTGAAGGAGTAGAGCCGCCCACCTCGATCGCCATAGCCTCAGTGCTGCCGAACGGCCCGGCGTCGACTGACTCTCAACCCAAAGCGAACGGCCGCCCTCACGGACGGCCGCAACTCCGAGGCCCAAACGCGCCCCGAGCTAGTTCGAGCGCTCGGCGCTAAGCCGACGCACCAATCTCCGAGGCGTGATCGGCCGCGTGCGCCGCCAGCCCCTCCATCATCCCCTGGATGGTGCCGTCCTCGCCGACCCGCTTCTCGAGGTCACGATCCTCGACGTAGCGGTAGACCTTGTTGCAGTCCTCAACGGCAGCCTCGAGCGCGGCGACCGCTTCAGCCGGGGTCGTGAGCGCTAACTCCCGCTGCTCCGGCTCTTTGCCGAGCATCGCGCCGGCAACGCCTCGCGCAAAGTAGCCCTCAGAGCCGATCACGTGCTCCGCGATCTTGCGAGGGGTCCACTCCTCGTTCCCGGCGCCAACCTGCTCCCATTTCGAGGCGTCAGCGCCTTCAAGCGCCGCCTTCAGCGCGGTTCGACCCTCGTCAATACTCGCTCGAATCTCGTCTGCAGTGGCCACGGCAATCCCCTTCACCGGTGCGGAGTTCTATCGATATGGCCCGTAATCTACAGGACCGGCCGACGCGCTGTGCCCAATCGCAGGCGATCGTCGTGTCGTGAGCGACCCAACGCGGTGGGAATCGACCCCGTGCCCGCACAGAGGCCCGGTACTACCATGCGAAGTTCGAGCCACTCGCCGAACTCGCGCGACCTAAGGATCCGATATGACCACCGAGCCCGCCGTCCGCGACGTCCTGACCCAGGTCGACGCCGAAGCACGCGCCGGCGCCATCTCCGATGTTTCCTACGACATCGCGCTCGAACTCACCAAAGGCGCCGCCCAGTACCGAGGCGACGTCACGATCCGCTTCGCTCGCAGCAACGACGGTCCGACCTTCATCGATCACACCGGCGCCCAGATCGTGAGCCTCGAGGTCAACGGCGCTGCTGTCGCGAACCCGGACTGGGACGGCCACCGCCTCGCGCTCGCAGCCGACCTCCTCGCCGCTGAGAACACCGTCCGCATCGTCTACGACAACGACTACGACCACACCGGCGACGGCTTCCACCAGTTCATGGACCCCGAAGACGGCGAGGAGTACCTCTACTCCAACTTCGAGCCCTACAGCTCACACAAGCTCTTCCCCGGCTTCGACCAGCCCGACATCAAGGCCACCTACGCCGTCGCTGTCACCGCGCCGGCCGAGTGGGAGGTGATCGCCAACTACCCCGAGGCCTCCCGCGAGACCCTCGCCGACGGCCGCATCCGCCACGACTTCGAGCAGACCGCGAGCTTCTCCACCTACCTCTTCGCCCTCATCTGCGGTCCGTATCACGCGTTCCGAGACCAGCACGGCGACATCGCCCTCGGCTTCTTCGCCCGCAAGTCGCTCGTCCCGCACGTCGACGAAGAGGAACTGTTCGAAGTCACCAAGCAAGGCCTCGACTTCTTCGCTGACTTCTTCAACTACCCCTACCCGTTCGGCAAGTACGACCAGATCTTCGTCCCGGAGTTCAACGCCGGGGCGATGGAGAACGTCGGCGCCGTCACCTTCGCCGAGGTCTTCGTCTTCCGTGACCCACCGACCGACAACCAGCGCCTCAACCGTGCCGAGGTGATCCTCCACGAGATGGCGCACATGTGGTTCGGCGACCTCGTCACCATGCGCTGGTGGAACGACCTCTGGCTCAACGAGAGCTTCGCGACGTACATGTCCTACCTCGCGCTCACCAGCGCCACCCGCTTCGACAGCGCCTGGCAGACCTTCAACGCCGGGATGAAGAACTGGGCCTACCGCCAGGACCAGCTGATCACCACCCACCCGATCGCCGGCGAAGTCGCCGACACGGACCAGACCTTCCTCAACTTCGACGGCATCACCTACGGCAAGGGCGCCGCCGTCATCAAGCAGCTCGTCGCCACCATCGGCCTCGAGGGCTTCCGCAACGGCATGCGCACCTACTTCGAGCGCCACGCCTTCGACAACACCACGCTCGCCCAGTTCCTCGACGCCCTCGAGGCCGGCGCACGTTCGGTCGGCGATGACCGCGATCTCCACGCCTGGGCCGAGCTCTGGCTCGAGACCGCCTCGCTCAACACCCTCGCCGCCTCCTGGGAAGCCGACGGCGAGCGCATCAGCGCGCTCTCCCTCGGCCAGACCGCGCCCGACGACTACCCAACCCTCCGCCCCCACACCGTCGAGATCGCCCTCGCGAACGCGGGAGACGGCGGCACCATCGCCATCGAGGCCGTCCCGGCGGTTGTCGAGGCGGCCACGGCCGCTGTCGACGAGGCGATCGGTAAGCCGACCCCCGACTTCGTCTTCCCCAACTACAACGACCACGGCTTCGCCAAGATCTCACTCGATGACGCCAGTCTCGACTTCGTGCGCGCCAACCTCGAGGACATCGACGATCCGCTGCTACGCCAGCTCATCTGGCAGTCACTGTGGAACATGGTCCGCGACCAACAGCTCCGCTCGACTGACTACCTCACGCTCGCCGGCGCGAAGATCGTGAATGAGACCGATCAGGAATTGGTCGACTCCACGATCGCGACGATGAACGCCACCATCGGCCGCTACGTGCCAGAAGATCAGAAGGCGGCCGCGGCGCACTCCGGGTTCGAGCTCGCCTGGCACGCGCTCAACACCGCGACCGATCCAGATCTCCAGATCATCTGGGCGCGAGCACTATTCGGCCTCGCCCTCTCCCCCGCCGACATCGAGCAGTGCACTCGCCTCGCGGACGGCACCATCTCGGTGCCCGGCCTCACCGTCGACCAGGACATGCGCTGGTCGGTCGCCGAGCGTTGCGTCGCCTACGGCCTCCCGGGGGCGCAGACCCGCATCGAGGCCGAACGCGAGCGCGACCCCTCGGATCGCGGCCAACGTCAGGTCTTGCTCGCCGAAGTAGCCGTCCCCGACGCCGCCGTGAAGGCCGAGGCGTGGACCAAGTTCCTCGGCGACGGCTACGGCTCACTCCACCTCACCGGTGCCGCCATGGGCGGCTTCAACTGGTGGGTCCAGCAAGATTTGCTCGCCCCATACACCGACAAGTTCTTCGAGGTGATCACAGACGTCTTCGAGACCTCGGAGAACGAGCCCGCTGCGCAGTTCTTCGGACGCCTTTTCCCCACACGCGTCGACCCCGCCATCCTCGAGCGCTCCCAGGCGCTCCTCGCCGAGCTCGGCGACCGCCTCCCAATGCTCCAGCGCAAACTCCGAGAGACAAACGACGACCTCGAACGCGCCCTCAAGTGTCGCGCCTTCGCAGCGAGCGGAGCTGCGTGAGCCAGGCTTCCCTCGAGAGGATCCGAAGCAGTTCCCCGAGCTGGGGAAGCGGGGGCCCACGCCCAACGGGCGATCACCAATACCCGCCCCCGCTTCCGAACCTCCGGCGAGGGATCCGGAGCGGGGGAAGCGGGGGCGAAGCCCCCGCAGACATACAAGGCGGGTGGGCGGGTACACCTAACTCCCGCAAACACAGCCGAAGGCACCCCACGACGGTCTGGTGGACCGTGCATGCCCCACGGCGCCCTGCCCTCGTACCGGCCCCGCAACGATGACCGTCCCCGCCCCCGCAGGCGATCCCCCGCAACCCCGCCCCGAGGGCGTCGCAGGAGCGCTACGCCATCGCCTCAAATTCTTCGGCTGGCGCATCGTCGGCGCCGGCGCCGCCATCCAGGCCATGCAGAGCGGCCTCTTCATGCAGGCCTTCGGCTCCTACTCCGTACTCCTCCGCAACGAATTCGGCTGGTCCGCCACCACCCTCAGCATCGCCTTCGCCATGACACGCGCCGAAAGCGGCATCCTTGGCCCCTTCCAGGGCTGGCTGATCGACCGCTTCGGCCCGCGCAAAGTCATGCAGGTCGGCCTCGTCATGATGGCTGCCGGCTTCATGGCCTTCAGTCAGATCCAGGACCTGACCGGCTTCTTCGCCTTCTACTTCCTGATGTCCGTCGGCGCCAGCCTCGGCGGCTTCCTCTCCGTCACCACCGCCATCGTCAACTGGTTCCAGCGCTACCGATCGAGGGCGCTCGCCACCAGCCAGACCGGCTTCGCCATCGGCGGATCGCTCGTCCCGCTGCTTGTCTTCTTTATGGAGACCTACGGCTGGCGCGAGACCGCCTTCGCCTCCGGCCTGCTCGTCCTCGCCATCGGCATGCCGCTCAGCATCCTCATCCGCCACCGCCCCTCGGACTACGGCATGCACCCCGACGGCCTCTCCCCCGAAGATCTCGAGGCTGACGACAGCTACGTCGCTCCCGAGGGCCTCACCAAAGTCGACTTCACCGCCGGCCAGGCGCTGCGCACACGCGCCTTCTGGATGATCTCGCTCGGCCACGGCGCATCACTGCTCGTCGTCGGCTCCCTGATGCTCCACCTGCCGCTCTACCTCACCGACGACGTCGGCATGTCGCTTCAGCGCGCCAGCTTCATCGTCGGCGCGTTGCCGATGATGCAGCTCGTCGGCCAGATTCTCGGCGGCTACTTCGGCGACGTCATGAACAAACGGCTGATGGTCGTGCTCGCGATGATGGGCCACATGGTCGGCCTGCTGATCCTCACCTACGCCGTCAACGACGTGATGATCTGGGCGTTCGTCCCGCTGCACGGCCTCGCCTGGGGCCTCCGCGGTCCGCTCATGCAGTCCATGCGCGCCGACTACTTCGGACCCACCAACTTCGGCACCATCATGGGCTTCAGCTCGATGATCGTCATGATCGGCATGATTACCGGCCCACTGCTCGCCGGCTTCCTCCGCGACCAGACCGGCGCCTACACCGCGGGCTTCACGGTCCTCGCCCTCGGCGCCGGCCTCGGTTCCATCTTCTTCTACCTCGCGAAGCCGCCCGCGCCCCCGGCCGCCGCCGGCGGCACATCCGAGGCCGGCGTCGAACCCGAAACCGCCGCCTCGGTCGCCGGCGGATAGCCGCACCGGCCGGTTCAGTTCGACTGCGCCGTCCCCGGCGGGCGGTTGTGTCAGTTCCGTGCCAGAATCTCTCAAGATCGCCTGTCAGGAGAGACCAATGCTGCCGTTCCGCCGGCGAACACCACACGTCGTTCTGATCGCTCTGGCAGCCGCCGCGCTCGCGCTGGTCGCCTGCAACAGCTCATCCGAGGACACCACCGCCTCGCCGACGCCCTCGGACGCGACGTTGGCGTCCGAGGTCTCCGCTTCTCCCACCGCCGCAGCGACCCTCGGAACCGAGTCGCTCGCGGACGCGACTGAAACGGCGACTGCAGAGCCGACCGCCGACCCCAGCTCGCTCGCGACCGCCGAGCCCTCCGGCGAATGCGAGCCGACGACCGAGGGCGCGGCGAGCGGCAGCGTCACGCCCGTGACGGTGAACAACGAGTGCCTCGAGCCGTTGTTCTTCGCCTTCAAGCAGAACGGCGGCGACCCGTTCTGGCATCTCCATACGCAGCAGGACAACATCTTCCTGTCGCTCGAGCTGTACACGGTCTACGGCCCATCGTGGGCAGGCGAGATCGGCACCTTCCCGCTCGACTGCAACCAGCCGTGGGGCCTCTGTCTGCTCTACGACGCAGACGGCGTCGGGCCGATCCCGATCGTGATGTGGGGCACTGGATCGATCACCATCGATCAGCTGGACGAGGGCGGATACGACGTCACGTTCAACGGCACGATGCCCGCGGCCGTCGACGGCACGATCTACGACATCCTGTCGACGACCTGGAGCGGCAGCTAGCGTCGGGCCGATGGACGGCTACCACCGCCGGTCGAGGTAGAGCCGCTAGGCGCGGTCCATCCGGAGGCAATGACCGACGCGCAGGAACGCCGGAGGCGGCTTGGTGCCGGCCGGAAGCAGGCCCCAGACCTCGTCCCGAGGCACCACGCGCGGACGGGTCAGCTCGATCTCCTCGCCATCAACCGTGAGCCGCGCGGTCCCCGCGGCCATGACATTCATCGCCCAATCCGACTCCGATCCGTACATCAGCACGAACACATAGCCACCCTCGATCGGGAACGCATCCAGCGGCGTGCGATAGATCGTCCCGGATGACCGCCCGACGTGGGTCAGCACCGGGCGATCGCCCCTCTTGATCTCGCGTGGGTTGAACACACGCTTGTTGAACTGAGCCAGCAGTCTTGGCAACGGCATGGTCCCCGGTCCTCCCGATGAACGGTCTAGATCAGTGCCCGCAAGTCAGCCTGCGCGGACGGCGATGACCACCTTGCCGCGGGCATGCCCCTCCTCGAGGTAGCCGATCGCCTCGGGCAGCTCGTTCAGCGGGTACGACCGGTCGATCACCGGTACGACGTCGCCCGCCGCCAGTCGCTCGCGCATGAACTCGAGGTCTGCCGCGTTCGGTTTCACCGTTCCCATCAGTCCGATCCGCCGGCTCCCGATCAGCGAACTGAGCGGACCGAGGAGGATGTGTCGGAACAGGCGGCCCACGTTGGTGTACCCGACGATGGTGCAGATCCCGCCGGGCCCCAGGGCGCGCTTGTAGTCCGACGCCGAGCGGTTGCCGACCGCGTCGACGATCACGTCGTAACGCTGTCCGTCGCGCGTGAAATCCTCCTCGGTGTAGTCGATCACGTGCTCCGCGCCGATCGAGCGCACCAGCTCGAGATTCCGAGTGCTGCACACCCCGGTGACCTCGGCGCCGAAATGCTTCGCGAGCTGCACCGCGAACGTGCCGACACCACCGGCCGCGCCGTTGATCAACACCCGCTGTCCAGGCTGAACCGCCCCGCGCTCACGGACAGCCTGCAACGCCGTCAGCCCCGCAAGCGGCACCGCGGCCGCTTCCTCGAACGAAACGTTGCTCGGCTTCGGCACCAACGATGCTTCCGAGGTCACCGCGTACTCCGCGAACCCCCCGAACTGCTGGCCCCCGAAGAGATCCCCGAAGACCTCGTCGCCTGGCTGGAACCGGGTCACGCCGCGGCCAACCGACTCAACTCGTCCCGCAACATCCCCACCGAGAATCGCGAGCTTGGGGCGCCGCAGCCCCATCTGGAGACGGGCGAGGAACGGCTCACCTCGCATGATGTGCCAGTCCGCGGGGTTCGCGGACGACGCGTGGACCTGCACCAGCACCTCGCCATCGGCGGGCGTCGGCCGCGCGACTTCCTCGAGGTGCAACACCTCAGGCCCGCCGTAGCGCGTGTAGACCATGGCGTTCATCTGTGCGGCCATCTGTGTTCGGCTCGTCTCCTCAATCGCAGTCATTGGATGTTCCTCGTTCGATCGGTAGCGCTTGCAGCCTTCTCCGAGCCAGTCCGCGGATCGTTCGACATCAGCGCACCCGCCCGCGGAACGCCAGTAAGGCCAATGAGATGCTGGCAGTACCGAGGATGGCCACCGCCAGGAACGCTCCGCCCAGGTCGCTCGCATCCCAGCCGCTCATCGAGAGTGACCGCATCCCCGCCAGCAGGTAGGTCAGCGGGTTGAAGGTCGCGGCCGTCGACAGCCACCCGGCCAGCGCCTCCCGAGGCGCGAACAGGGTGCTGAGGAACAGCAACGGCAGGAACAGGAATTGCACCGTCTGAGTCGACTGCGCGTTGCCCGTCTTGAGGGCCATCGCGAAGCCGAACCCGGAGTAGCTGAGCCCGAACAACCCGCTGAGCACGATCAACACCAGTGCGCCGGCGATCCCAGTCTCGAAGTGCACACCGACCGCCGCGCCGACCAGCAGCACGATCGTCGCCTGCGCGGTAACTCGCATCAGGTCGGCCGCCATCGCACCCAGCAGGATCGAGATCCGACTGGCCGGCGTGACCAACAGCTTGTCGAGGTAACCGCTCTCAATGTCAGCGACCATGTTCAGGCCCGCGCTGCCGCCCTGGGCCGCGAACATGATCGCGACCGGGAGCTGGAACGCCTTCCAGTTGTCGATGCCAAAGCCGACCGCGAACTCCTCGAGCGCGCCGACCATCATGAAGAAGAAGAAGATCGGCACCACGAGGTTCGGGACGAGGTAGGCCGGCGTCCGAATCGAGGTGCGCAGCTCGCGGACGCCGAGCACCCATCCGGCGCGCAGCGACTCACGCGTCGAGTTCCAGGGCACGATTTCGGGAGCGATCGCTTGCGCGGTCATGCTGCCGCCTCCGTGTCGGACTGACCTGACTCCGCTTCGGCGCCTTCGAGGCGTGAGCCCGTGGCACGGAGGAAGACCTCATCGAGGCTTGGCTGCGCGACCGAGATCGCTCCGACTGGAATCGCCGCTGCGTCGAGCGCGCGAATCACATTCGGGACGAAGGTCGATCCGTCCTCCACGAAAAGCGTGAGCCCGGTCGCGTCGGCACGGACCTCGCGCAACCCGTCGAGACGTCCGAGGGCGTCACGAGACTGCTCGCGCCGTGTCGGCTCGACCTCGACCGTGACGACGCTGCCGCCGATCTCGGCCTTCAGCGCCACGGGCGTGCCTTCGCTGACGATGCGCCCCTGGTCGACGATCGCCAGCCGGTCCGCCAGGTGGTCGGCCTCCTCGAGGTAGTGCGTGGTGAGCACGACGGTGACGCCCAGCTCGGCGTTGAGCCGCTCCACCTCGCGCCAGAGCGTCTGGCGACTCGCCGGATCGAGGCCCTCCGTCGGCTCATCGAGGAAGAGGACCCGCGGCCGGTGGACGAGCGCGCTCGCCAGATCGAGGCGCCGCTTCATGCCGCCGGAGTAGGTCTCGACGCGACGGTCGGCCGCGTCGCTGAGACTGACCAGCTCCAGCAGCTCGCTCGCCCGTCGCTTCGCCTCGGTCATGCCGATCCCAAAGAGCTGGGCCTGGACCTCCAGGATCTCGCGCCCGGTGGCGATCGGATCGAGCCCGGCCTCCTGCAGCGCGACGCCGATATGTCGGCGGATCGCGCGCTGATCGCGTTCGAGGTCAAAGCCGCCGATCGTCGCGCGACCGGCCGTCGGCTTCAGCAAGGTCGTCAGCATGCGGACGGTCGTGGTCTTGCCGGCGCCGTTCGGACCGAGGATGCCGAACACCTCGCCCTCGCGGACGTTGAGGTCGATCTCGTCGACCGCGACGACCCCGCCCGGGAACTCACGGCGGAGGCCCCGAACGTCGATGGCGTTCTCGTTCTCGGTCATCGCGCGAGGCACGGTGCCCCTGCTGCGAGTAGTGGTAGTCATGAAATTCTCCTGTGTTGCCTGTCGTTGACTGCGGTGGACCGTGCGGCCCGAATTGTCTTTCACGTACGCCGTAAACGTACTTCGTAAGCGTACGTCGTAAACGTATGGTGTAAGCTAGGCCTACGCCGTAAGTACGTCAAGTAGTCCTTTTGGCTGACAGCAGGCCGCGCGGCCCTATCTGCGGCCTCTATGCCCACTTACCCTGTATGTTGCGGCGGCCAGTAGAGGAACGTGTATGGCGACGCAATCCGAGACCGCCACCGAAGCCCGAATACCGCTCAGCCGCGAGCGCGTACTCGCCGCGGCCATCGATCTCGCAGACGAAGGCGGCATCGACGCCCTGAGCATGCGCAAGCTCGGTCTCGAGCTCGGTGTGGAGGCGATGTCGCTCTACAACCACGTCTCCAACAAGGAAGATCTGTTGGACGGGATGGTTGACGCGATCGTCCAGGAGATCGCTCCGCTGGAAGGCGGGAGCGATTGGAAGGCGATGATCCGCCAGCGGGCGTACTCGGCCCGCGAGGTGCTGACGCGCCATCAGTGGGCGCCTCGCCTCATCGAGACGCGCAGCGAACCGTCCCCGACGATGATGGCCTACATGGACTCGGCGATCGGGATCTTGATCGAGGGCGGGTTCTCGATGGATCTGACACACCACGCGCTGCACGTCCTCGGCAGCCGGATCCTCGGCTTCACGCAGGAGCTGTTCGACGACTCGAGCAACGAGGCCGACAGTCCCGAGGCCGAGGCGCTGATGCTCCAGCAGTTGCTCCAGGCGTACCCAAACATCGCGGCGATGGCCGCCGGGGCGAACCACGACGGCGACTCGATCCTCGGGCCCGGGTGCGACAGCGACATGGAGTTCACGTTCGCGCTCGATCTGATTCTCGACGGCCTCGAGTCGATGCGGGACCGCGAGGCCAGCTAGCGCCGACCGGAAGCGCCCTGCCCCACTTCCTCGTCCTCAGGCGTCACGCGAAGTCCCTGCGGAGCAGAATTCCGCTAAGCAAAATCAAAGTCCCCCAGCGTCACGTGCACCCGCAGCGACGTGTCCTCGAACCGCGCCACCTGCACCTCGTCCGGCTCCTGCCCCGGCGGGGTGTCCAGCTCGAGCGGCAGCGATGTCCCCAGATCGAGGAACCCCGCCGCCTCGAGGGCGGGCGCGTCCGAATGCCCCGGCGGCGGCCAGCCCGTGATCATCGAGCACCCCACGGCGCGCATCCGCGCCGCACCCTCCGCGATCAACGGCCCGAGGACCACGCGACGCGCCGGGTCAGCGAGCACGTCCACCAGGCTCGCGTGGTCGCCGCTCCGCCGGAACGCGGCGTACGCCAGCAGCGCACCATCGCTCCCCGAGGTGCCGT
>Ga0315338_1002433_pt1 | contig 18465 bp, 17 predicted proteins | sample ASW8metaG_FD_204518 | JGI IMG/M metagenome (GOLD analysis project Ga0315338, IMG submission 204518) | Ammonia-oxidizing marine archaeal communities from Monterey Bay, California, United States - ASW #8 | ecosystem: Environmental > Aquatic > Marine > Coastal | place: USA: California | collected... | reverse complement strand
CCAACAACAATCCGGAGGGGGACTACGTGGTCTTGCTTGTATCCAGCGACAAGACAGCCGCCGACATGGCAACCTACATGCGCACCTATGACATGCCCTTTGGTGGCGTTGACTTCGCACGAACCAGTGCGATCAAGTCCGCTTGGGCCGGCGGTGGCATTCCCAACCTTGTCTGGCTCGGCCCCGACGACAGCGTCATCAAGGGCTCATACGAGACCAACGGCACCTATTCGCCACAGAACCGAAACAGTTACATCGGTCCACAGCGGGTGCTTGAGGTCTTCAAGAAACGTTGACCGGCGATCACCTCAAGCCATACCGTGAGGCAATCCGCACGCATGGCGGCGGGTTTCGGGCAACGCTATGGGGCTCTCCTCATACACAAACACTTCGATTCGAAGTGCTTGCGGACATGCTCGGTGCCGAGTTGCGTGATGGCGCAAGCGTGCTGGATCTCGGTTGCGGTGACGGGGCTCTTGCAGCGTGGCTGCTCGATGTACGTGGCATTCGGGTGTCCGTGCACGGTCTCGATGCCATGGAGGAGATGATCGACGTTGCCCGTGCGCGAACCATCGACGCTGCCACGTTCGACGTCTGCAATCTCGTTGACAGTGATTGGCCAGTTGTCGGCATAGTAGATGTCGTCGTGTTGTCGGGCACACTCAACACCATGGAACCGGTGACCGCCCGGCAGCTGCTTCAGTTGGCATGGACCTGCACCGGTGTGGCGCTCGTGTTCAACTTTCTCGGGGATGCCCCATCAGCGTCATGGCGTGGCCGTGATTTGGGGCCGGCACGGCGTCACAGCGTCGATGCCATGACTGGCTGGGCTCGATCGCAGTGTTCCCAAGTTGACAGCCGCAGCGATTATCTTGACGGTCACGACGTCACCATTTGCATGCGACGCAAGGGCGACGATCAGCCGTAGCCAAGGCGTTCCAGATCATCTTCGTCCAAGCCGAAGTGATGTCCGAGTTCATGGAGCAGCGTGATCCGAATTTCCTCACGCACGCTGCCGGGCCCACCATGCACATGTCCCTCATCATCGACCTGCATGGTCCACCCCCCGGCCATGGCGATGATGCCCTGCCGAAACAGGTGAATGACGTCCGGCAGCATGGGTTGATCGTCGACGCTGCGTTCCGTCAGCGGCACGCCGGTATGCAAGCCGCAGAGGTCGTCGGCTTCACACTGACAGGCAGCCAACGTGGCCGCGTCCGGCGCATCGTCCAGCACCACGGGCACGTCGTCGAAGCGAGCACGGACGGTGCCGGGCAGCCCATCGAAAACCGATTCAAACAAGTCGTCGAATCTCGCTCGTTGTGCGTCATCCATGGGAAGGATGCTATCGCCCCCCGGAGGTCATGCATCGGGAGGGCTGCATTGCCCACAAATTTGGGATCACATGGAAAGTCATTGGCGACGCGCCTACCCTCCAGCAGGTTGCAGCGGCATTCTGCGGCGAAAGGTCAAGGCATGAAGGAGTACGTCATGCGACGCAAACGAACGATGAACAGGCAGCTGGTTTCCCTCCGCAGGACACGGAGAGAGACAACGGACGGCCGAACGATCTGGCCGGTTGCGTGGCCGTGGGTCAGTCTGGGAATGCACCGACAGGGCGGCGGCACGGAACCGGACAATGCCGCAGCGCCACAGGTTCGGTGACCTCGATGCCTGCTAGGCTGTGCGTGCAGACAAGAGGAATCGAGGCATGTCCAGCATCCCGACCGACGCAGCCCAAGTGCAGGCCCCCATCGACCTCATGGCTTGGTGCGAGGCCAACCGCGCCGGCTTCAAGCCGCCGGTGTCGAATCAGTACCTGTATGACGGGGCCGACTTCTTCGCCATGGTCATCGGTGGTCCGAACGCTCGCAACGACTTTCATGTGACGGACTCAGAGGAGTTGTTCATGCAACTCAAGGGCGACATCGTCGTCATCATTCGGGAGGGCGATCGTCTGAGAAAGATCGCGGTTCGTGAAGGCGAGACGTTCTTCATTCCCGGCGGCGTGCCACATGCACCGACGAGAGGCCCGGATACGCTCGGCTTGGTCGTTGAACGCCGTCGCCCGGCGGGGGAAGTCGAGCATCAGCAGTTCTATTGCGAAAGCTGCGAGGCCTTGGTGCATGATCAGGTCTTCGACTGCGCCGACATCGTCGAGCATTTCTCTGCAGCCATGGAGGCGTTTTGGGCCGACGAAGCAAAGTCCACCTGCTCGCAATGTGGCACTCGTGTGTGCAAGCCAACCCCCGTCAAGCGCATTGAATTCGAGCCAGAAATCAAGATCATCCGTGAGGGTGAGGAATGACCGACGGGCATCTGGAAACCGCCCCAGCGTCGGGCGATGAACAGCAGCAAGCGAACGAGGATCAGCCGGCCCCAGTCGATCGTCGGAAGATTCCAGGGCGGCGAACGTTGAAATTCAACTGCACCGGCTGTCTTGCAGGCGACCTCGACGCCATTCAGGTTTCGCACGATGCCGACACCTTGACCACGTTGAGCAACTGGTCGGCGGGGCAGATTCTGCAACACTGCGCCAAGGTCTTCGGATTCGCCATGGACGGATTCCCGTCAACGGCACCTTGGATCGTGCGTTGGTTCTTCACGACGTTTCTGAAGAAACGAGCGCTGAAGGATATTCCGATGGACCCCGGTATGAACCTGCCAAAGCAAGCGGCGTTCATGTTGCCCGACGACGAGGTGCCGTTCGAGCAGGGCATGCAAGACATGCGAGATGTGCTTGCGCGGCTGGACTCCGGAGCCCGCATGGAACAAGCAAGCCCGCTTCTCGGGCCGCTGACGCATGACCAGTGGATGGGCATGATGCTTCGGCACAGCGCCATGCACCACTCGTTCATTGCGCTGGAGCCGGTTCAGTTGGTAGCTGAGTCGACGTCGGAAACAACCGAAGCGCCATCGACTGAAGTAGTTGCATCGGTAAGCGATGCTTCGACCAGCGCCTGAGCGTCTTCTGAAAGCGATGTCTTGCGCAGGCAACTGCGGACCAATTCGCGATAGAGCCCGAGCATCTGCGGCGCGTGGGCACGAAGTGCCTGCACGTGTGCGGCGATTGTCTCGGCGTCGCCCCGCGCCGCCGGTCCCATGACGACGTCTCCCTTGTTGAGCGATGCAAGATTGCGCCCAGCCTCCTGAACCATGGGGCCAATCGCGGCGGCACCGATGTCGGCGTCGTAGCCGAAGTGCGTCCATAGGTCCGCAGCTTCGGCGAGCAGGCCGGTCATCAGTCCGCCCACCATGGCTGCGGATAGGTGATAGAGCGCGCGGTATGTGGCATCGATCGAAATCGTCCGCATGCCGAGGTCGTCGGCGAAGGACCGCAGCCAAGTTTGGGCGGTAAGATCACCGTCGATGGCCGCCGTCGCACCACGAAGTGCCGCATGACCACGACCAGTGCGTGAGAGCACCATCAACGGGTGCATGGATCCAACGTGAGCGCCGGCGATTCGTGCACTGTCCAGCACATCGAGGTCGAGCGCGCCGGAGCCATGCACAATCAAGTGACCACCGCGCAGCGGCAACGAGGCACACACGTCTGCAATCACCGAGTCAGGCACGCACAGCAACAGCACCTGGGCCTCGGCGGCCTGCGCCGAGGATGCGGCCCGGACACCGAGTCGATTGGCCAAGTCCGTTGTTCCGCTAGGGCTGTAGATTGCCGAGAGGGACCGTCCGCACGCGATTACGCCGTCGGCCAGCGCGCGGCCGAGTGCACCGGTGCCGATGACCGCGATCGAAGCAGTGTGGTCGAGTGCCATGGTGTGCAGGATCGCGGGTGGAGGGTCCGCTGTCGAGTCGCGGGCTGGTCGGTCAGGCTCTTCGACGTCGGCGAGCCTGCAATCCGAGCACGAGCAGTGCCAATGCTCCCGGTGCAGGGATCAGACTCTCGTATCGCAGAATCAGTTGGCCGCTGAGGAATGTGCCGGCCGCTTGACCGGATCCATCATCCCAATTGCTCGCCACCAGAAAGGCGACGGTGCCCTTGGACGATGAGAACAAGTCGAGCAGGGCCAAGTCCATGCTGCCGCTGGTGGGGCCTACGACGCCGAATTGAAACGTGTCGGGAAACGGCTGCGTGAGGATGTCCAGCCCATTGCCGCCCAAGTCCGCCGCTCGAAACCCGAACCAGGCCTCGTTGGCCCAGTTAGGAACGCCGATGTTGTTGTAGGTTTCCAAGATGACATCCTGCCACTCCAACTCGACGAGCCGGGCGGGGCCGATGCCCAGATCCACGATCACCTGCGGTGAACCGGGGAAGTAGAGGTCGTCATTGAACTCGTAGATGACCTCTTCGAGGAGGCCTGGCGTTGTCGCCACAGCGACAGAAGCCGTGCAGGACACGGCGATGAGCAGGACAATGGTCTGTGTGAACCGCCTCATCTTCTTCAATCAAAGTCTATACGCTTATCGGAGTGATGCACGGTGATTCGACTTGGATTACCGAAGGCGGAGGGCGTCGACGATCGTCCGAGCAGCCTCTTCGGGAATCCATCCGTAGCCCCACAACTCACGCAGATCATGCTGATTCGTTCCCGTGGCCTGCAAGACTTCGCCTTCGGCGAGGTCGTAGCTGGTCTCCGTGTGTCGAAGCAACGCGTAGACGTGCTCGCACCAAGAAGGGAAGGAAGGTTGACCTGAGCGGTAAGGTGGCATTGGGTAATTTCCGTGTCTCAAAGCCCACTACGGACGACGACCCCCATTGGTGTGCCTGAATCCGCGAGATTTCCGGTCCAAAGCGAGATTGGAAGCCGTTAGTGACCATCATGGCCGCCTGTTTCATCCATCGGCTTGCAGGACCTATTCCATCAGGAAGACCCTCCAATCGCCTGAAAGACCTTCTGAATGGGTGCATAGCTCGCTCGTTCAGCTCGGCTGTTCGACGCTCGTCATCCGCATCGGGGGCGCCGTAAACAGGTGCTCGCGGGTCCACCAATCAGGGCCGTCATGGCTGAATCGATACCGCCACAGTGACCATCGAAGCCATTTCGGCGGGGCATCGCCCGATGGCGATGCCGCCAGCAGGTCCAGCACCGGTCCTGAGGCATTGGCCAGCGACCGCAGCAGATCCAGCAAGATTTGGCGGTGTGTGAAACGTTGCCACGCGGTATCCGGGCGCAAGAGGCCCGCTTCGAACAGGCGCTCATAGCTCAGCGCGTCGAACCACAATTGCCAATCGAGTCGGGGCATGCCCGGCTGGCAGAATGGTGAAGGCTCATCCAGCGGCCCAGGTTTGCAGTGGAACGTGTACGGCGTCCACGTCTCCCCATCGTCGCTCGACTCGATGATGAGTTCCGGCCGCGTGGTCGTCATCGTCGCGAACAACCCATAATTCGAGGCCACGTGCCACGGTTGCCAAAGCGTTGTCCATCGGCGAACCGAGTCGGGCATCGACGGCTGCACCCACGGCAACTGCGCAAGGCTGACCGACAGCACGAAGACGCACGCCACAGCGACCACGATGCGCCGCCCCAGCGGCCCAGCAGCGCGGAGGCCCACCGAAAATCGGTGTCGCACGCGCCGCGGCCACAGCAGCAGCAGCATGGCGTCATCGACCGCGACCACGCATAGCACGATGGTCAGCCAGTTGAAGTATCCGTAATTGCCCGTTGCGGCGATGCCCAACTGCAACAGCACGATCGCCACGACGGCGATCAGTCGCGGTACACGCGGCAGCAGCAGCATCCATGGCAGCCAGAGTTCCACGATGAACATGCCCTTGCACAACAGGGCGAGCAGCCAATCGGGCGCAGCGGCAGCGATCCACGCGGGCCACCAAGGCAGCGGTTGCGTCCAAAAGTGGTATTGAAAGGCCGTGTCGTCTGCCCAGACGGGGTCGCCCGATTGCAGTTTGACCCAGCCTGACAGGAACATGAGTTTGATCAGCAGGATGACCAGCACCCACCGCACCAGCGGCGATGGTCGCCGCACGTTTGCTGCGGTCAACCGCCACGCCCAAGGTGACCAGCAGACGGCCAGCAGGCCCGCTTCCAGCAGCAGCATGTCCCACTGGTAGCCGGTGAAGATGCCCGAGGCGGTGACCAGCGACAACCACGTTGCCCAGCACACGGCTGCGCACAGCAGCGGCGCGAGGCCGAGCACCAATGCTGCCGCTGCAATTGAGCCGAGGACCCACGTTGCAGTTAGCAGGCCGTCGCCCCCGAACCACTGCAGCGTGGGGACCTGCATCAGGCCGACGTCCGGCGCGGTTGCACGCAACGCATCAAGCCAAGCACCGACGGGCTGCAGACCATCGACGCCAACGAGCCCCGGCAGTTGCGCGCCCAGCGACAGGAAGGCAGCCAGCCAGATCAGCCCCATACATCGCAGGAACACGCGGCGAGTCAGCAGCCAAGTGTCAGGAATCTCGACCTTGCCCAGCACCGCGCGACTGCATCGATCCGTCCCGCCGCGATGACGAGCGATCCAGGCGTAGCCGGTTTCAGAGCAGGCTTTGAAGCCCGGCACGTGTCGATACAGCCACAGTGGCCACCGCCGGATGCCGCCGCGGGCAAGAATGGTGAACACCGCCTCGGCGCCGCGTACATGCGTCCCCTCGGGTTCCACCAGATGCAGGGCCGCTTCGAGTTCGGTCCGCTCAATCGTCAGGCAGTCTTCATTCGACTGCAGCGTGGTCCACGCGAAGGTGTCGCCGGTCAGGGTGTACCAGCGGCTGGCCCAACGACGACAGAAGGTGCAGTCGCCGTCCCAGACGACGACCGCGCGGCCGTCGGGCTCGCTCGAAACCGGCGGCCCGGAGCCGCAGCTCGACGCACAGCCTGTACATGCGCCGCATGAAGACATGGCAGGAGCGTATCCAAACTGACGGCCCCGCAACGCTGCTGCATTGCGGGGCCGCGAATTGGTGGTGGTGGGGTGGTTCGGTCAGCAGTTCGTGCCGAACGCACCGAGCACTTCGAGAATGTCCTCGACCATGTAGTCGGTGCCGAAGCCTGCGATGGCGGTGAGGAGGTCTTCCACATCGACGATGCCGTTGCCGTCGAGATCGCCGGGGCAGGATTCGTCGCACTCGATGCTGTTGATGCGAATGGCGTCGATGCCGGCTTCGACAACCGAGCCCTCGCCGATGTCCTCGACCGAGAACCGCAGGCGTGTCATGGCGCTCGGGCTGTAGCCGGCGATGCCGGCAAGGTCGAATTCGGTTTCAATCCATCCGCCGCCGGTGTCCGGGCCGGACGGGCCGACCTTCTCAATCTGCGTCCAACTTGCACCGCCGTTGTCTGAGATGTCGACGTACATGCTGTCTTCATTGGGCGACGCACCGTAACTGTTGTCGAGCCAGCGGGCGTAGAACAGAATGCCGCCGGCCGACGCGTCGATCATGGGCGAGGTGAACGTCGTTGTCCCACCGTCGACGTCGCTGTTGCATCCGTTAGCCGACGAGTTGTCGGTCAGGGCGCATGCGCCCGAGCCATCGAAGTCCGCCGGTGGGTCGCCGCGGCTGCAGTCGATCGGCACACCGACGTTCCACTGGCCGTCCGTGGCATCGCCGCTTGTGGACCAGCCTGCGCTGCTCTGGAAGTCTACGTCGAGCGACGTCGTCAGACCATCGGCCGAGACGGCCGTGCCATTGCCCACGGTTCGAGTATCGCCAGAATCGGCTGCCACGACGGCGTAATATTCGACCACATCGCCACAGACCGATCCACCGAAGATGGCCCGCAGCACCAAGGGGTCACCGCCGTCGACGATCGATAGGTCGGCATGGTGGGCACCCTCGGAATCGGTCCAGGCCAAGTGCGATCCCGCCTCGTCTAAGGCGATGCCCTCGGCGAAGGTCACCTCGATGTCGAAGGCGTCGCCGCCGGAGGGATCCAGTTGCGTGGGTAGTTCGTCGAGCACAGTGACCGTCATCGGCGGCGGTTCAAGTCGCCATACGAAGAGTCCGCGTTCCAGGTCGGAACCGATCACGGTGCCGCTGGGAAAGAACGGATACACCGACCACAGCCCGTTGAACGAGGCGCCGTCGTCGGAGGGGTAGGTGTCGAACCAGGCCGTCTGCACCGGGTTGACACGATCGGTGATATCGAAGACGCGTACACCACTGCGGTAGTTCGCCTGATACATCACGTCGCCACGGATGTACAGGTTGTGGTCGATCGAGCTCGACCCCGACGTGCAGGTGCCGGCCTGATACGGGCTGTTGAGATTGGAGACGTTGATGATGCGCGTCGTGGTGAGGGAGCCGGTGTTCTGCTCGTCCAGTTCATCGTTGAGGTAGAAGTACTGTAGATCGTCCGAAAGCCAACCCTGATGGCTGTAGTTGTTGTTCGTGTGTTGGAAATGGGCCAACTCCACGATGTTGCTCTTGTTCGTGACGTCGAGAATCGTCAAGCCCGTCTCGTTCCAGCCGCCGTTGTTGCCCGCGCAGCAGAATGCGATTTCGCGACCGGCCCATTGACCGCTGCCATCGGGGTAGGTGATGATCTGCGCATCGTGCACATACCGGTCGCTCCAGTTGGCGACGTTTGGTGGATTGGTGGCACTGGCATTGAGGTCGTAGATGCGAAGCCCGTTGCTGCTGCCGCCGAGGCGGTAGAGATAGCCACTGTCTTCGTTGATGGCGATGTTGTGCGTTGCTGTGGTACCGCCGCTTGTGATTGTGCCTTCCAGCGGTGCCAGACCGAGGTCGATGTTGGCGAGGTTGATGACCTGCACGCCGTCGCCGCCTTCGCTTACCGCATATGCGCGGTTGCCGAATATCTTGATATCCCGCCACAGTGAGTTTGGGCCGCTGATTTCGGCGACGATTGTGGCATTGGCCGGGTCGGTGATTTCCACGACGGCGGTGCCGGCTTCATGTGTGAACAATGCGTATTCGCGGCCGCTGGATGAGGTGTAGCCCCAACAGTCGGAGCCGGTTGACGGATTGCCTTGGAAGTTGTTCAGCGGCAGCCAAGAGGTCATCTCGATCTCACCATCGCTCTGGAAGGTGCCACGGGGCAGAGGCGGGTCGATGGCTTTGCGCCACACAGCCGCAGCCACGGGCGCCTGCCGATCCTGCAGCTTCGGATCGTCCTGATGGGCCAACAGGGTGGTTGCGCCAACTGAGGCCAGCACGATAATCACGCTACCTGCCCGCAGCCTTGCACCAATAGCCTGTCCTGCACGTTCAGCCTGCTTCATGGAGCGGCTCCTCTGTCCCTGGCACCCCGTATCTGAGTCTACCTGATCATTCGCCCGGGTCGAGCATTGGATCCGCTTCTGCGGGCATTGGGGACGTGTTTTTAGTCCGCATCAGTCCGTGGCGCCCCATCCTGGAGGCTCCTCAAGAATGCTTCCAGGGCCCGAAGGTCCTCCGCAGGCAGGTGCAGGGGCTTTAGGACCGTTTCCTGATGGTGATCGATGCGAATCTGGCCCTCGAGCGTGTTGTAGAAGCCCAGCACCTGCGAAAGCGACTCGAACCGCCCATCATGCATGTAGGGGCCCGTCGTCGGAAGGTTCCGAAGGCTTGGCGTCCGCATCGCCCCCCAGTGCTCAGGGCCGGCGGTGGCGTTGGCCGCTCGCCGAGCGGCATCACCGGTGGGATCGTCGGACCAGACGCTGGACAGCCGAAATTCGCCGTCTCGGGCCAGCTCAAGACCGCCAGCCCGCCCCGGGTCGGTGGGAAAGAGTCCGTCGGCCGTTGGCACGCCGTTGTTGTGGAAGGCGCGGTCCGTCATCAGCGGCCCGGCATGACAATTTCGGCAACCCGCCTCCCCGATGAACAGTCGTAACCCACGTATTGCCTCCGGCGAAAGAAGCCCGTCGGTGGAGCGGCCGCGTTTCAGCGCCTCGGCAAATCGATCAAACGGGGACCGACCCACAGTCAGTGTTCGTTCAAACGCGGCGATCGACTTGCCGATGTTCACGAACGCACGCGTCACCGTTGTTCGGTCCGCCTCACTCATGGCCTCCCATGCCGCGGTGCCGGGCTTGGCTCGCTGCGGGAAGCGCTGTTCGTTTGTCATGTCGGGCAGCGCACCGAACACGCCTTCGTACTGCTGCCGCAACTCCGCTTCCTCGGTAATCGTCCGCACGATGTCGACGCGGGCGCCGTCCATTTCGATTGAGCTCTCCATCGGCACCAGCGATTGAGACCAGAGTGAGTCGGCGCGGCCGTCCCAGAAGAACCACCGCTGATGCGCAACGCTGCCCAGCGGCGGCGAATTTCGAGTGCCGATACCGACGCCTTGGGCAACAGCGCGACCGTCGGTAAAACTCCGACCCGGCATGTGGCACGTTGCGCATGACACGGCACCTGTGCTTGAGAAGATGGATCGATTGAAGACCATGGCGCCGAGCGTTGCGGCGGCGGGGTTGTCCGCTACGCGGTTGCTGGTGTCGGGTGGCGCGGGCGGCACGGGGCTCATGCTGCCAATGATGCGAATCTCTCGGTCGGTCAACGGCGCAACGACCACGGTTGACAGCAGGCACAGGCTCAGGGCTGCCGCGATCATTCCAGCACGATGTCCGACTCGGCGCGGTGCACGGTGCCGTCGGCGTCGGTGATGTCGAACTGCACGCGCCATCGGCCGGGCATGTGGAACAGCATGTCACTGGCGAGCCACGTGTCGTGGGACAGGCGGCGAGTGGATGGCTCGTGCAACATGCCGTGGCGGTGCTCGGGCATGCCCGCGTCAATGGAGACGCTGCGGGGTTCAGGGTCGATGCTTGCGTGGATCGTGAAATACTCATCTACGAGGATCTCTCGGCCCGTGGCGGTGTTCCAGTGCACGGCATACACGTCGTCGTTGGTTCGCGTGTCGAAGCCTCGAGTCGGGTTCTGGCAGCCGGCCAATGGGAGCACTGCCAGCAGCACCATCGTTCGAGGACTCATGGCGCGTCTTCCCGCATGCTCGGTGTGTTCTGTGGCGTATAGGCGCGGCCCGTGCCGAACGTCATCAGCCACGCCCCATCGCCGTCGAAGAACTGCATGCGATGGTTCCCGTGATCGAGCACGAGAATACGTCCGTTGTGATCAACGACAATTTCCGTTGGATGCCAGAATTGTCCGTGGTCGGTTCCTAAGTCGCCGAAGACGATGCGGCGCTCGTCCTCGCCGATGACCAGTTGATCCAGTTGGGTCAATGCCACGCGGCGGCCATCGGGAAGTTGAGACGTTCGTTTGAATGGCGGGCCAATCGCAGCGGCATGTGTTGCGGGCGTTGTACGCAGCAACTTCACGAAGTCCACGTCAAATCGGGGGCGATCCACCGGGGGCAGATCCAGTCGCCACGTGTGGGTATCGCCGTCTGCGGCGTCGGTCACCGACACCAACAGCCCTTCATTGGTGTCTTCAAATGCGAAGCCGATGGGCTGCTGCACGCAGCCGGGGTCGTCGCCGGGTTCGCCGAAGGTGGACAGGAGCATCGGTGTGCTGCGGTCGATGTCGAACACGTGGAAAGCCCGAATCTCCGGTTCGAACACGACGAGCGTTCGACCGTGCAGCCCCATGCGGGGGCCGAAGTGCGATTGCGAACCGGTTGGCTGTGTCGGTGCCGCGGTGCGGTCGGGTTCACCGATGGTGAAGCCCTGAATGCGGCGTTCAAAGGGCTCGGCGACGACGCAGCCTTCGCTGGTGAAGGCCACGTCTTCGGGATAGTGAATACGGCCGTTGCCTTCGCGAAGCTTCAGGGCGTGCATGCCCCACCAATCGATCAGCTTGCCGGTCGCGGCGTCAATGGCCTGAATGCGGTGATTCAGTCGGTCGGCCACGAGCAGCTCACCGTCGCGTTCGTCGAGCCCGGATGGTTCTGCGAACCGACCGGGAGCTTTGCCCCAACCGCCGATCGTCCAGCGATGTGAGCCATCGGCGTTCAGCGCGTACACCTTGTGCGTTGCTTCGTCGCCGATGAACAGCGTGCCGTCATCGCTCATGGCGACGGACGTGGGCAAGGCCAGCGGCGCACCGTCCACCGAGTCGTACAAGCCCATGTTGGCGCCGGCCATGTCGAACAGCAGCACGCGGCGATTACCGGTATCGGCCACGGCGATGCGATGGCCGTTTGAAGCGATGTCGGTGGGGTGATTGAATTGTGTCAGGCGGTTGCCTTGGGATCCGAAGTCGTGCGACGCCAGCAGGCCGCCGACCCCGACGACCACGGTGTGGTGTTCGCCATCGAGCAACAGCAGGTCGCCCGCCGGTGTGACGTCGGCGGCCACGAACACACGGCCGTCATGAAGACCGTGCGTCACGTGGGGAATACCGCCGATGTTGGCGATGTAGCTTGTGCCGGCGGTGCCACAGACGATGATGTGGTGGTCATCCAAGGCGGCGACTGCTTGCGTGGGGCCGGTGTCCACTGTCCAAGCATGGTGCGCGGGCAGGGGCGCTGTCACACTCAGCAACAGTTCAAGGAACACGGTTGGCTCAGGAGGCGCTTGTCGGCGCTGGTTCCCCAGCGGGTTGGGCATATTCGGCAGGCTGCGGAGGGCCGACGGTATAGCCGGATTCTATTGCCGCGTGGATTGCACAGTCGAGCGCCGCGCTATTCTCGGCGACGATCGTGGCTTGCTTCTTTTCGAACGAAACGGCGACCGAACGCACCAGTGCGCACTCATTCATCGCGAGGGAAATGCTGTTGGCGCAATTCTGGCAGTGCATGCCTTCAATCGCCACCGTGCAGTGGACGGGTTGAAATGCCTTGGCGGTGGAAACGTTGGGGACGTCGGCCGGTTTGTCCTCAGATGTTTCGGAACATCCCGCAAGCACGGACACCATGACGATGAGTGACAGTCGAATCATGCCCTGAAGGATAGCCGAGCAGGGCGTCAGGTGAGGACGTTCAACTTCTGAAATCGGCGTTTCAGCACCGCGGTGGAGTCCGTCTTGAGCCAATCCTCGAGTACGCCCGCGTAGACCTGCCGGAAGTCTGTGGTGTACTTCAGGTCGCCGTCATCCAAGTTCATGAGATCGGGGTGTCGGCCATGGAGGCCCGGTCGCACCATGGGGCCGATCAGATACAAGGGGGCGGCGGTGCCGTGGTCGGTGCCACCGGAGGCGTTCTGCTTGACGCGGCGGCCAAATTCCGAGAACACCATGGTCAGCACGCGGCCATCGTTGCCTTGGGCTTTGAGGTCATCTTGGAATGCCTTGAGGCTGTCGCCGACCTGCCGAAGCAGGCGACCGTGTTGACCGGCTTGGTTGGCGTGTGTATCGAAGCCGCCGAGCGTCACGTAGTAGACCCGTGTGGGCAATCCGGAGCGGATCATTGCCGCGACCATCCGCAATTGGTCCGACAAGTTTCCACCGGGGAAACTCGCCAGCGGCGCCAGTGTGGCGGCCTTGCGGACCTGGGCTGACGAAATCTGCGCATCGAGCGCCGTACGGCGAAGAAACGCGAGAGTGTCGGTTGCTTGATCTGGATCACCGGGCACCGTTCGGTAGGCCTGCTTCAGATCGTCGTCGATGTCCTCGCCGACCCATCGATACAACTCCGGTGTTTCGAATTGAACCGGACGAGTGCGGCGACCTTCGAGCGCCAGCGGCGACGTGCGGCCGAGTGCGATCGCGGCCTGCGGGTCGGGCGTGCCGCCGCAGGTGTTGTCGAAGTAGCGACCCAGCCAACCTTCGCTGTGTCCGGTGGGATCGGCCGAGTGCCAAATGTCCATCGAGGAGAAGTGCGATCGGTTCGGGTTTGGATAGCCCGTCCCCTGCACGATGGCGGCCATCCCGTCATCCATCAAGGCCTGCATGCCTTCGAATTCAGGATGCAAACCGATGCCATCGGCACCCGACACGGGCAGTCGCAGCGCGCCATCGGCGGTGCCGGGGCGGGTGACCGCGATGTTGGGTCGCGCGCGGTAATAGGCGTCGAGCCCATAGGGCACCACAGTGTTCAAGCCGTCGTTGCCGCCGCCGAGTTGGACGACCACGAACACGCGGTCCTGCGGGACACCGGGAATCGACGAGGTCAAGGCCCCAAGCGGTGTGCACACACCTTCGGCGGTCTGCTGTAGGAACAACGGTGCCGTGCCCACAAGCGATGCGAACGCGGTGCCGCGGTGCAGGAAATGGCGTCGACTCCAAGGTGTTGAATGTGTCATGGGAACCTCGGTTCAGCAGAGTTGGTATTCGGGCGCAGCGCTGATCAGGGCGACGAGCCGCGTGACGGTGGTTGCATCGAGCGATCGGCCACGGGCCAAGTCGGCCCACTGGCCCAGTCGGGTTGCGTCGGGCATCGTGCCCAGCAGGAAACGCGCGAGATAGGTGGCGGCGTCGTTCGGGCGGTCCCGTTGTGGGACATCGGGCAGGTGCGCGACCAGCCGGGAGAGGTCGTGGTCCAGCGATCCTCCACCGTCCCACGGGTTGCTGCCGGGCTCTCGCCCGGTGAGCAGATAGACCAACGTGTTTTGTCGTGTGAACAGCGTGGAGGTGTTGATCCACGCTGTGCCACCGTCCCACCCCTTGACGCTCGGCGGTGCGAACAGCGACTGGCCCATCAGCGTGCAGGCTTCCCCCAGTCGGCTGACATTGCGAGCGGGCAGATTCATGGATCGGCAAGCCTGCACCACAAGTTGCACGGGGCTCTTCACCAGCGTTCCGCGGCGAGTGGGGTGATAGAAGTGCTTCGATTTGAACACTTCCGACAGCACAGGAGCCACGTTCCAATTTTGGCGTTTAAGGGTCTTGCCCATCGCGTTGACGACGGTCATGGATTGTTCGGTCGAGTCCGCCGCATCGTCCACAAAGAACCGGTAGAGCTTCCAGCAGATCCACGTTGAACTGGTCGGGCGGGTGAAGATCAACTCGACGAAGTCATCGGCCGACCAGTTGCCGCGGCGTCCGAAGATCGTCTTGATGTCGTCATCATGGGCACGGCTATTGAACGAGAAGGCATCGTCGTTGTAGGTGAACCCCGTCAGGGCCCTCGCGCCTTCCTTGATGTCGTCTTCTGAGTAGCCGTTGCCTTCGCCCAGCGTGAAGAGTTCCATCAGTTCGCGGGCGAGGTTTTCATTCGGCGCGCCTCGGCGATTCTGATTGTTGTTGAGATACTTGATCATCGCCGGGTCGCGGATGATGCCGTGGACCAGCGCAGTCTTGAAGTCGCCGGCGGCGTTCTCCCGTAACATCTGATTCTGTTGCAGCATGTGCCACGAGTCTTCGACCGCTCTGTAGCCCGTGGCGAAGTGTCCATGCCAGAACAGCGTGAGTTTTTCTTGCAGCGGACGTGATGTCTCGATCATCCGCTCCAGCCACCAGGTCCGACCCTTGGACATCTGTTGACGATCGGCACGCTGCCGTTGTTGGCGGAGCATGCGAGCTTTTTCTCGTGCGGTCTCGTCGCCGTCGCGGCGGGCCATGCGCATCTGGTTGCGTTCTTCAGCGGTGGCGGGCCGCATGATGTCCGAACTGAATCCGGGATCGTCGAGGGGGTCCGGGACCGCTGTCCAGTTCAGCAAATGGTCAACCGCACCGTCGAGTCCCATTTCAGTCAGCGTCAGCACCTGTTCGGGTGTGCCGCCGAATCCGGCTCGTTGCAGCAGGTGGGCCGCTTCCCAATAGCCGAAATCATTCGGGTCGAGCGGTGCCAGTGGTTGTGGCATGGGAACCTCCTGTGCAGCCACCAACGGCATCGGCGCGGGGCGTCTACAGTGAGTCTACGATAGAGGTCGATCAGGGCATCCCCGGAACCGAAAATCAGGCGTCCAGCCGTCGCCTGAGCGATGTGCTCAGCCGCACCGTATTGCCGATGACGCTGACGTCGCTGACGGCCATGGCACCAGCGGCGATCACGGGCCCCCACGTGCCCAACAGGCCGAAGGCCGCCACGGGAATCATTGCCGAGTTGTAGACGAATGCCAGAAACAGGTTCTGCTTGATGGCCCGCAGCGTGCGTTTGGCGATGTTGACCAGCAACGGCACTGCGGACGGTCGGTGGGCGGGAATCACCACATCGGCAGCTTCGATTGCGACATTTGTACCGGATCCAACGGCCATGCCGACCGTGGCACCGGCCAGCGCGGCGGCATCGTTGAGACCGTCACCGACCATGATTGTGGGTTCGGTTCGACTGGTGACCCATTGCGCCTTGGACTCGGGCGTCTGTCCGGCGAGGACGTGTTCGAGGTCGAGCCCGATCTCGGTTGCAATCGCCTCGGCCGCTTCTTTGCGATCGCCCGAGAGCATGGTCACCTGCAGGCCAAGCCGCTGGAGTTCTTGCACGGTCGATGCCGCATCCGGCAAGGGTGTGTCCTTTACATCGATGCGCCCCAGCTCCACGCCATCGACGTGGACGACGCACGCCGCCCGCGGGTCACGCATGACTTCCACGGACTTGCCGTCAACGGTCGCCGTGACACCTTGTCCCGGAACGGCGAGAAAGTCGTCCGCATCTGAGGGTGTAATGCCGCGTCGCTCGGCTTCCGCCATGACGGCGGTGGCGACGGGGTGCTCGCTGGGTGACTCGGCCGCCGCGGCGAAACGGACGACGTCGTCTTCCTCGACTCCTTCTTCAGCCACGACTCCGATGACCGATGGACGCCCCTCGGTCAGCGTGCCGGTCTTGTCGAAGATCACGTGTTTGACCGAGGCGGCATGTTCCAGCGCTTCGGCGGACTTGATCAAAATGCCACGCCGACCCGATTCGCCCGTGCCAACCATGATGGCCATGGGCGTTGCCAGGCCCAGTGCGCACGGGCACGAGATGATCAACACGGTGACTGCGGCGATGATTCCGGTCTGGAACGGGGCCCACGAATCTTGAACGCCGGCAGCGATGGACCAGCCGGTGATGGTCAACACGGCGACGCCGAGTACGATTGGCACGAAGACCGAGCTGACGCGATCGGCGAGTCGCTGAATGGACGCACGCGACCCCATGGTGTTGGACACGAGTTCGGCGATACGGGCAATGGTTGAGTCGGCGCCGCTTGCCGTCGCTTCGATGACCAGTCGGCCGACGGTGTTGAGCGAACCACTGACGACGGGATCGCCGATGCCGCGCCGAACCGGTTCCGACTCGCCGGTGATCAACGACTCGTCGATTTCTGACGCGCCATCGACCACCGTGCCGTCAACCGGCAGCCGGCCGCCGGGGCGAACAATGAGTCGATTGCCGGGCGCGACGGCGGCGATGGGGATGCTCTGAGATGTGCCGTCGGCCGCAACGCGCTCCGCCGTGTCGGGTTGCAGTTCCAGCAGTTCCCGGATGGCCGAGCCGGCCCGCCGCTCGGATCTCGCTTCGAACCAGTGCCCGAGACTGATGAGGCCGAACAGTACGGACGCTTCGGTGAAGTACATGGGCTGGCCGTGATCCACGCCCACGCGTTCCAGCACGAAGAGCACCATGGAATACGCCCACGCGGTGCCGGCTCCGATGCTGATGAGCGTGTCCATGTTGGTCGTACGGCGTTTCGCCGCTTCGATCGCCGACGCGAAGAAGCCGGGCCCCACCAGTATCAGCACAGCCGTGCCTGCGGCCAGTTGCAGCCACTGCAGCCACAGCATTTCTTCGTTCAGCGTCCATGCCATGATCGCGGTCGGCAGCCAAATGCCCAGTCCGATCATGGCGCGGCGAGCCCACCGTCGCTCTTTGGCGATGGCTTGCGCTTCGCGTTCGCCCTTGCGCATGGGCGGTGCATCCGCTACCGACTGTGCTGGGTACCCCGTCGCCGTGACGATGGCCGCGGCTTCGGCCTGGTCGATGGTGCCTGTGACGGTGACGACTCCACCGGGCACATTCACAGCGACTTCCTCGACGCCATCGTGGGAGATCAACGCCTGCCGGATCGCCCCGGCGCAACTGGCGCAATTCATGTCCTTGGCGGCCAATTGAAATGAGGGTGCGGTGGCGGTCTTGGAGGCCGTGTTGGTCACAATCGATGCTCCGTGGTCTGGGCGTGGCCTGCTAGACTATCGCTCCGCCATGGTGACCGTCAGGCCGATTCCCGCAGCACGACTCGCCGCAGCCCTCGGGCTGCTGGCCATGCTGCTGCTGACCACCGCCCGGCCCGTAGGTGTGGAGCCCGTGGTCGGAACGCATGTCAGCATGGTGTCGGCCAACGAGTTGATTGAATCACCGTTCGAATCGCTTGGCATCGCCCGCCAGCGTCCACTTGCATCGGTGCCGGCACCTCGCGCCGGCCGTCTGCGTGTGCGCGAGTCGGATCGGGTCGGTCCGCATCGGCTGTATCTGCCGCCGCCCACCGCGGGCTGAATCGCAGACGCCCGGTTCGCAGTCGCACTCATTTCAATTTCAATCCATCCAATCCACGAGGTCATGTCATGGCCATTCCCGTCCTTTCACCGCTTGCCCGGAAACTGTTCGGTACCCGCAACGATCGACTCGTCAAGCGGTACCTCACCATCGTCGACGATGTGTCCGCCCACGAGTCCGACGTCCGTCAACTGGACGACGCGGCGTTACGCGCCAAGACCGAGGACTTCCGTCGGCGGTTTGATGAAGGCGCTTCGTCCGAATCGCTCATCCCGGAAGTGTTTGCCGT
>Ga0315338_1002432_pt1 | contig 18465 bp, 15 predicted proteins | sample ASW8metaG_FD_204518 | JGI IMG/M metagenome (GOLD analysis project Ga0315338, IMG submission 204518) | Ammonia-oxidizing marine archaeal communities from Monterey Bay, California, United States - ASW #8 | ecosystem: Environmental > Aquatic > Marine > Coastal | place: USA: California | collected... | reverse complement strand
GATCTTCACAACCGGCCAGGTTGCTTTGGATACAAACCTTACTGTCATCGCCGCGACTGATTTACGTGGTCAAATCCACGCGGCGGTTGACGATCTTTGCGGGGTGCTGGATGCAGCCGACACGAAGCCGGCCGATCTAGTACATCTGCGGGCCTTCTACATTCCGACCAACACGCTAACCAGTGACGAAATCATGGAATGGATCGGCCAATGCCTGGGTTTTCTGGGGGCAGCCGGACCAGCTATTACCCTGGTTCCGGTCGAAATGCTAATGTCGCCCGGCGTGCTGTTCGAGATTGAAGGCATCGCAATGCGTGGACAACGTGGCCAATCACTTGGCCGAACTGCTGCCTCGGACCCGGACTGGTATGGTTTGCCGAGCCCTTTCAGTCACGTCTTGCGAGTAGGTCAAATGCTGTTCACCAGCGGTATCACTGCGCGGAACCGGGCGGGAATAGTGCTATCCCCGGGCGATCTGACCGGGCAATCACACACTGTGCTGCAGCGACTCGATGGGTTGTTACGTCAACTCGGTGGCGACATCCGAGATGTCGTCAAAACCAATGTGTTCAACGTGGAGCTTGGCAACGCCCAAGGTTGGTCAGCCCCTGCCCTCGCTCGGGCCAGTTACTACCCCGAGCCCGGACCTGCTGCAACAGGGATTAGCCTGCGTATCGCCGAACCCCGTGATGTCATGATAATTAACGACGTGATTGCGATGCGCGGCGAGGACGGGCAACGCATGGCACGATCATACGTCTGGCCAGATAATCACTGGGACTGGCCCGTGCACTTGCCCTACCGACACGGGATTCGATGCGGCGATCTGGTGTTTCTCGGTGGTCAGGTGCCGCTCAATCAAGATGCCAGTGTTGCATACAAGGGAGACATGGCCGGACAGACCGAGCTGTCCATGGAATATATTCGCCGCGTACTCCACGAGTTCGGACTGGATTTTACACATGTAGTTCGCATCAACACCTTTTACGCAACCGGAGACACAGGGGACGCAGATGAGTCCCTTTGGAAGCGCAACCTACATGCGCGCTTTGCCCACTTTGTGTCACCCGGACCGACAACAACCGGCATCCCTTTACCCTACCTAGCGTACGCGGAGATGAACATCGAAATTGATGTGATTGCGATGGTCTAAATATTTCAGTGAGGCGAATAGGTCGTGTCTATCTACTTATGCAGACAAAACCATAGGGGGCATTAATCAGCACAAGCCGTTTGCGCTGACCCGTCTTTGGAACTGGGCAAACTGTGTAGAATCGGCTTACCAAACGCCTTTTAATAGGTGAACCAGGACATCGGACTATGCCAACCACAACACTCAACCGATACGCACCAGAACGACACATCAAAGCGCCAACCGGGGATGAACTTCAGTGCAAGCACTGGGGGGCCGAGGCACCGATGCGAATGCTGATGAATAACCTGGACCCTGAGGTCGCGGAAAACCCGGCCGAATTAATCGTCTACGGTGGGGTCGGACGGGCTGCCCGCGACTGGGACAGTTTCGATCAAATTATAGGTTCGCTAAAGAACCTCGAGGAGAACGAAACACTGCTCGTCCAATCGGGTAAGCCTGTTGGTGTGTTCCAAACCCATGAAGAAGCACCACGGGTACTGATTGCCAACTCGAACCTGGTTCCTCACTGGGCAACACTGGAACATTTCTCAGAACTGGATCAACAGGGCCTAATGATGTACGGACAGATGACGGCCGGATCCTGGATTTATATCGGTTCCCAAGGCATCGTTCAGGGAACCTATGAAACGTTCGCGGAACTGGCTCGACAGCACTTCGACGGCTCGTTCGAAGGCCGGTGGATACTGACTGCTGGACTCGGTGGCATGGGCGGCGCTCAACCACTGGCAGCGACCATGAATGGCGCTTCGATGATCGCAGTGGAATGCAGCATGCAGTCGATTGAGTCGCGCCTGCGGACCCGCTACCTCGATGCGTGGGCCGACAATCTGGATGACGCTCTCAAGCTGGTCGAAGATGCCCACAACAACGGCCGGGCGATCTCGGTGGGTTTGCTGGGTAACGCCGCGGACGTGTTTCCGGATATTGCGGCGCGCTCCCGACTGGATGCCAGATACCTGCCCGATGTAGTGACCGATCAGACCTCCGCCCATGATCCTCAGACTGGCTATCTGCCCCAGGGCTGGTCAGTCGACGATTGGATTGAGCGTCGGCGAACTGACCCGGCCGGTGTCACCAATGCAGCTAAAGCATCCATGGCGGTTCAGGTGCGGGCGATGCTGGATTTTTGGGGGCGGGGAATTCCGGTGGTGGATTATGGCAACAATATCCGTCAGATGGCTCAGGAGGTCGGGGTCAAAAACGCTTTCGACTATCCTGGTTTTGTGCCTGCTTACGTCAGACCACTGTTCTGCACTGGTACTGGGCCATTCAGATGGGCGGCGTTGTCAGGGGACCCGGAGGACATTTATAAAACCGACCGAAGGGTCAAGGAACTCATCCCGGACAACCCGCACCTCCACCGCTGGCTGGACATGGCCCGAAAACGAATCGCCTTTCAGGGTATGCCAAGCCGGATCTGCTGGGTAGGACTGGGTGATCGCGATAGGATTGGGCGTGCCTTTAACCAGATGGTGGCAAATGGCGAGCTGAGTGGGCCGATCGTGATCGGCCGTGACCACCTGGACAGCGGATCGGTTGCAAGCCCAAACCGCGAAACCGAAAACATGAAAGACGGGTCAGATGCTGTTTCCGATTGGCCCATCCTTAACGCGCTTTTGAACACGGCATCAGGTGCAACATGGGTGTCTTTTCATCATGGCGGTGGTGTGGGTATCGGATTTTCCCAACATGCCGGTTTGGTCATAATGGCTGATGGTTCAGCCTCGGCTGATCGAAAACTAGCCCGCGTATTATGGAACGATCCTGCCACCGGTGTAATGCGTCACGCTGACGCGGGATACGAGGAGGCGATAGCATGCGCCCGGGACAAAGGTCTAAACTTGCCGGGAATTCTGGCTTAACTCTCTACGGATGAGATACTTGTAACCGAAGCAGGGGATTTGCATCCGTCTTGTGGCGAACGTTGTCTGACGGCCTCAGTCTAGTCTGGGCTAATTAGAAAGAACCAGGTCGCCCTACGTAGATAGGCTCCTATTTACCGATACAAAACTTCGAGAAGATCTGACCCAACAGGTCTTCCGTGGTGACTTGGCCCGTGATTTCACCGAGTGCGCGCTGTGCCAGGCGAAGTTCTTCCGCAAGCAACTCATGGGCTAAACCAACCTGCTGTTCTGCGGCCTCCAGGTGAGTTTGTGCTGCCAACAACGCTTCGATATGGCGCCGGCGAGCCATCAAAGGTACATCACCAATAGCTGTGTATCCAAGCATTTGCTGAATAGCCCGCTCCAGGACATCAATACCGACACCAGTCTTCGCCGAAACCGCAATGCTTCCTGCACCTTCGTCTTCAACTACCCCTGACGCTCTGCCACTGAGATCACACTTGTTGTAAACCCGAAGCATTCTGTCCGCGTCGGGCGCCATTGATGCATGATTCTGGCTGGTCTGCGATTTGGTATCGTCGATCACAAACAGCACCAGGTCGGCCTGTTCGATTGCTTGTGTGGCCCGACGAACGCCTTCTTCTTCGACGTAGTCAGTACTCTCTCTCAAGCCCGCTGTATCGGTCAGCTGGACCGCTATACCGGCTACATCGATCGTCGTATCAACCACATCACGCGTGGTGCCAGGGGTGGTGCTGACGATAGCCCGATCTTGTCGCGCCAATGCATTCATCAGGCTTGATTTTCCGGCGTTGGGCAACCCTGCCAGCACAGCCCGGGCACCGTGAGCCAATAGACTCCCCGGCCGGGCTTGGTCCAGCAATGACGAGAGCCGCTGATTGCTATAATTTAACCGGGCTTGTGCTGCGTTTGAATCGAGCACACTCACGGGCTCCTCCGAGAAGTCTATGTCTGCTTCGAAAAATACCCTTAAATTACCTATCTCCTTCGATAATAGGGTAATCTCCGTCGAAAAATCACCCATTAAAGATCGCACAGCTGCCCGCGCAGCAGCCTGAGTCTGACTGTCAATAAGGTCGGCGACTGCTTCGGCTTGAGCGAGATCCAGTTGGCCGTTAAGAAATGCCCGCTCGGTGAATTCACCAGGCCGCGCTGGTCGGGCACCATGGCTCAAGGCACAGGCCAGAACACCATCCAGTACCCGGGGTCCGCCGTGGCCTTGGAGCTCCAGTACATCCTCGCCGGTATAGGAGGCCGGCGCTTCAAAATAAATTACCAACCCCTTGTCCAGCGGTGAACCGTCGGTTGCTCTGAACACGCGGTGCGTAGCTTGTTTCGGCGGTGGCAGTACGCCGGTGATGGCGCGGGCGATGGCGCGGGCTCGAGGCCCTGACACTCGGACGATACCGATAGCGCCCACGCCAGGCGGCGTTGCAATAGCGGCGATGGTGTCTTGATCCTGTTGCACTGTTGGTGACCGCAGTCGACAGGACGACGTCAACTCGCCTTAACTAGCCTCCAGCTGCGGCGATCTTTCGTGTAATCATCCACTGCTGGCCAATGGACAGAAGGTTGTTCACCAGCCAATACAGCACCAGCCCAGCGGGAAACCACAGAAAGAAGACCGTAAACATCACTGGCATAGCCAGCATGATGTTCTTTTGCATCGGGTCCACGGGCGTAGGATTAAGGATCGTCTGACCAAACATAGACGCACCCATAAGCAACGGCAACACATAGTACGGATCCTGAACGGAAAGATCATTGATCCATAACATAAAGGGTGCTTGCCGCAGCTCGACGCTTTCCAACAAGACCCAGTACAACGAAATGAAGACTGGAATCTGTATTACGATCGGCAAACAACTACCAAAAGGATTGATCTTTTCCTTTTTATAGACCTCCATCATGGCCTGTTGGAATTTCTGTTTGTCATCGCCAAAACGCTCCTTGAGCGTTTTCATACGGGGCTGAAGGTTCTTCATCCTTGCCATCGATTTGTAGCTGGCCGCCGACAACGGATAGAACACAAGCTTGACCAGCAACGTCAGTAGGATGATCGCCACACCCCAGTTTTGGACAACGCTATGGATGTAAGTCAATAACCAGAATAGCGGGGACGAGATCGGTGTCATCCAGCCGTAATCCACGGTCAACTCCAACTGCTGATCTATCTCGGTGAGGCGTTTCTGTTCTTTAGGGCCAACAAATAGTTGAGCGCTGAGAGAACCCTGTCCGCCGGCCGGCACCACGACCGGCTCTACACTCTTGTAACCAATGTGGTAACGCGGTTGGCTGTCTCTGGCTGTAACGGTTGAATAGAATTCATAGGCGCTACTCCCTTGAGGCAGCAACGCTCCCACGAAATAGTGTTGCAACATAGCGACCCAACCAGAGGGGGTGTTGCGTACCAGATTTTCATCGTACATGTCATCAAAATCTATCTTTTGGTACTTCTCTTCCGGTGTGTAAATAACGCCGCCTGTGTAGCTTGGCAACCGACCCAAAAAGCCAAATCCACTAGATTCCTGCTCGACCTTAGTGCGAAGTATCTGGTTATATAGGAACCCCTGCCACGCTGTGCTGGTGGCGTTGTCGATCTCATAACGGATGTCGATGTAGTAGCTATTTCGATAAAACGTATAAACCTTGTGATAGACAACACCATTGGGGCTCTGCCACCTAAGGACCGCTTCTACACGATCTGCATCGGGCGACAGGGAATAATTCTGCTGATTAGCGTCGTACGACGTATGATGATTTGGTAACTCGCCTTGTGTACCCAAGAGGCCACCCTGGATAACAAACAGGTCAGCACCCTCTTCGTTTAACAGCCGAAACGGTTCATCTGGGTAGTCCAGCTTTTCAGGATACGTCAACAACTCTAACCGTCTCAGGTCACCCCCATAGGTATCTATGGCGGCGCGTATGAGATCTGTTTCAACCACCACAACGTTGCCTGATGGTAGGGTTTTCAATATCAGTTTAGGCACTTCATTTGCAGCAGTGCTGGTGATTGTGCTCGCGGCCGTCGGCGCACTGGGGACATCTTCAGTGTTTACCGCGATGGCTTGGCCCTGCCCAGATTGCTCAGCTGTTTGTGACATCACCGGCACTACAGGTGTTGTGTTGTGCAGGATCCAGGCCTGCCAAATCAGGACCAGCACCAGTGCTAACCCGGTAAACAGTATGAGTCTCTGGAAATCCACTTTTAGCGCGTCAGTGGTGCAAACAACCGGAGTCGTTCGCGTTCCCGCCTGGGACCATGTCCACACCACCTGGGTGCCAGGGGTTGCAGCGGATCAGTCGACGCAGGGTCAACCATATGCCACGGGTTATACCGTGACGCTCGATGGCCTCTATGGCGTAGGACGAACACGAGGGATAGAAGCGGCAAGTCGGCCCCAATAACGGACTGATCAAGTAGCGATATCCGCGCAGTGCCGCTGTGACTACTTGCCGCATTTCTCTTTTACCCGTATCCAATGACCGAACAAACTTTGATCGACCTGTAAGCGTCCGGTTTCGTTGGCTTCCTGTCGCGCGATCACAACCAGGTCCAGACCAGCCAGTGGTTGTTTATGATAACGAAAGGATTCTCGTACCCGGCGCTTCAGTCGATTGCGCCGCACCGCTTTAGTGGACACTCGCCGGGAGACTGTGATGCCTAGCCGCGCGCCGCCTGTTGGTCGTCTCGCCGCATAAACAGTAAACAGTTGATCATCGCTACGGCATCGTTTTGTGATCGTCGTACGGTAATCCTCGCTGTGAAGGAGGCGTTCGCTTCGCATGAAGCGGGCATTACTCACTGCCGGCGGCTTAACGTCGCCCGGCAATCAGGCGCTGAGTTGCGCCCGGCCTTTCGCCCGGCGTGCGTTCAGCACGGCTCGTCCTGCGCGTGTCTTCATTCGCGCCCTGAAACCATGCCGTCGTTTTCGTTTTACTTCACTGGGCTGAAAAGTGCGCTTCATAAGGCGTATCCCGAATTTTTTGGCCGGCTCTCAAAAAAGGCGTCGGACTTTACTCGTAATTATGGCGTAATGTCAATGTTTTTAGGTGGTCTCCAGTGTGCTGTGGATAAAAGTTATAAGGATAAATTCTGTGGATAACTTTAAAATTATCGTTTACACTGGCCCCTAAGACAGTCACCGCCCACTCGACCCATTAAACCTAAACCGCGCCAGAAGCGCTATCCACAGACTCCACCACTACTACAACCGTGTCTACCGCGCTTTGGAAACTTTGCTTAAGTCGTCTCGAAGACGACCTCTCCGCACAACAGTTCAACACCTGGATCCGGCCGCTACACGCCGTTGAGCATGCCAACGGTCTAACGCTGCTCGCACCCAATCGATTTGTGCGGGACTTCGTGCGCAAAGAATATCTTGGGCTAATTTCTAGCCTGGCAAAAAACTTTAGCCCCAAACCAGCTGTGGTCAGATTGGATATTGGCAGCGAACAAGCAGGAAGCGCTGCTTCGGTCACCGCCGATCAGCAAACTGCGGCCCGAAACAAAGGTTTGGGTGCTCTGGGTTTTGAAGGCCGACTCAACCCAGCGTTTACTTTTGAGGCCCACGTTGAGGGTAAATCCAACCAACTCGCCCGGGCCGCTGCCAGTCAGGTCGGAGAAAACCCAGGGCAAGCCTATAACCCGTTGTTTCTTTATGGGGGTGTCGGTCTGGGCAAAACACACCTGATGCAGGCTACCGGCAATCTGACCCGGCAACTCAGGCCAGACGCCAAAGTCTTGTACGTACACTCCGAACGGTTTGTGGCTGATATGGTCAAGGCTTTACAGCATAACGCGATCAATGAATTCAAACGTTTTTATCGATCTTTGGATGCGCTGCTGATTGACGATATTCAGTTCTTTTCGGGAAAAGAGCACTCCCAGGAAGAGTTTTTCCATACTTTCAATACGTTACTGGAGGGACAGCGGCAAGTCGTGATTACCAGTGACCGTTTTCCACGAGAGATTTCCGGCGTCCAGGAACGTCTGATTTCCCGGTTTGGCAGCGGCCTGACCGTCCCGATCGACCCGCCCGAACTCGAGACGCGAATGGCCATCTTAAAAAATAAAGCCCAACAAAAAGGCGTAGACCTGCCAGAAGATGTGTGTTTCTTCGTGGCTAAACAGATCCGATCTAATGTTCGGGAGCTCGAGGGCGCACTGCACCGGATTATCGCCAGTGCTAACTTTACCGGACGCAATATCAACACCGAACTTGCCCGGGAAGCCCTGCGCGATCTGTTGGTTTTTCAGGAACGGCAGATCACCATACAGAATATTCAGAAAGTAGTGGCAGAATACTTCAAGATGCGGGTCTCGGACCTTCATTCCAAGCGACGGAACCGCCAGATTACCCGACCACGCCAAATCGCCATGGCGTTAGCGAAGGAACTCACCACCATGAGTTTGCCAGAGATTGGTGATGCGTTCGGGGGTAGAGACCACACAACTGTCTTGCACGCTCAGCGTAAGATCGCAGAGTTGGTCAAAACAGATCCTAAGATCAGCGAAGACTACCAGAATCTGTATCGCCTTCTAGGTGGATAACGTGTGGGTTTCCAGTGAAAAACTGTGGCATGATTTCCTTAACGCAGTTTTCGCAGGACTTTGTTACCATATATACAATTTAATTCACTACATTACACACACCACCTAATTTTAATAACTATATGTTTTTATTATAAAAATTGAAATTTTCCGCTTATCAACAGCCCTTATTAAATCAGTAAACAGATTACTTATGAAATTATTAATAGAGCGAGAACAATTACTAGCGCCACTTAACACTGTCACCAGTGTTGTAGAACGTAGGCAAACCCTACCGATACTGTCGAATGTGTTGATCCAACTAGAGAACAATACACTCACTTTAGTTGGCACCGATCTGGAAGTGGAAACCAGTATTCAAACCACAGTGTTAGAAGGCAGTGACGGCCAGTGTACTGCGACAGCTCGCAAACTCCTCGACATTTGTCGCGCGCTTCCTGATAACGCCAAACTGGAATTCATCGCAGACGGGGGTAAGCTCAAGATAAAGTCAGGCCAGAGCCGCTTTAGTCTACAGACTCTACCGGCGGCCGATTTTCCGCGGCTTGAGACCGAGAACTGGGAAGAGCGAGTTCGCCTGGAGCAGGCAGCTCTACGGGGTCTTTTCGACAAAACAGCCTTTTCGATGGCGCAACAGGACGTACGCTATTTTTTAAATGGTGTGCTGATAGAGTTGGATGGCGATACGATCAACTCCGTAGCGACGGATGGGCACCGGCTAGCACGTAGCCGTACAAAACTACCCAGTGCTGCCGGTTCCCTACGCCAAGCGATTATTCCCCGAAAGGCCGTTCTGGAACTCGGGCGATTTCTAGCCGACGGTGGTGACGAGATAACGTTGGAACTTAATCCAAACCACGTGCGATTCAGTCGACCCGGAGCACAACTGACCAGTAAATTGATTGATGGAAAGTTCCCCGACTATAAAGCAGTGATGTCGCAAGTTCTGACACAGAAAATGGTCGCTGACCGAGAACTTCTCCACGAAGTGCTGGCGAGAACCTCAGTGCTAACAAACGAAAAATATCGGGGTATCCGGCTGGATTTATCCAAGGGTTCATTAAAGCTGTCGGCCCACAACCCTGATCAAGAAGAAGCCAATGACGAGGTGAGCGTGGACTATGAAGGTGACAGCCTGGAGATTGGATTCAACGTGACTTACCTGATGGATGCGCTTCGGGCTATGTCGACAAAGACCGTGGAAGCCGAGTTGCAGGACGGGAACAGTGGGTGCATGCTTCACGAGCCTGATGATGATGACACGTTGTACCTGATTATGCCCATGCGATTGTAGAGAAGTCGTACGTAAAAACTACCCACCAGCCTTCGTTGTTTCACGTGAAACCAAGGGATTAACCCCCGGGGTTTATAAAGCCGGTTGTTTCACGTGAAACCACAAAAAACACCCTAAAAACAGTCGTTTTTCGGGCCCCGTAACGCCGGTTCGTGATATAATTAAAGCCCGCCACGAGGAGTATTTATGAGCGTTCAACCGGTTTACGACGAAAGCAGTATTAAGGTCCTTAAGGGGTTGGAAGCGGTCCGCAAACGACCCGGCATGTATATCGGTGACACCGACGACGGTACAGGCCTTCATCATATGGTTTTTGAGGTGGTCGACAACTCTATAGACGAAGCACTCGCTGGCCACTGCCAAGAAATAACCGTGACGATACATGCCGACGAGACGGTGTCGGTAGTGGACGACGGTCGGGGTATCCCGACTGGGTTAATTACAGAAGAAGGGCGCTCTGCGGCGGAAGTCATCATGACTCAACTGCACGCGGGCGGAAAATTTGACCAGAATTCCTACAAAGTTTCTGGTGGTTTGCACGGTGTCGGCGTTTCGGTGGTTAACGCGTTGTCATCTAGCCTCAGGCTAATAATTCATCGGGGCGGTAAAACTTACCGCCAAGATTACCAGGGCGGCGTACCGACTGAACCACTGACTGAGATCGGTGACACTGCTCGCACTGGCACGGAAGTTCATTTTAGGCCCGACCCGCTGGTGTTCTCGGACCTTGTGTTACATCACCATATTTTGGCGAAGCGACTCCGGGAATTGGCTTTTTTGAATTTGGGTGTTCGGAATAGATTGTTAGACGAACGAGTCGGTACAGAGGAAGTCTATGAATATAAAGGTGGAATAAAAGCGTTTGTTGAACATCTGGGGAGTAAGAAAAACAAGCTTCACCCAACGGTATTTGCAGTTAGCGCAGAGCGGGACGGTGTTCAGCTCGAACTCGCGCTACAGTGGAACGACGGCTATCAGGAAAATGTTTTCTGCTACACCAATACCATCCCACAGGGCGATGGGGGCACCCATCTCGAGGGGCTACGAGCCGCTATGACCAGAACGCTGGGTCGTTTTATGGACGAAAACGGAGCCACGAAGCGGGCCCGGATCGATATAAAAGGGGAAGACTGTCGAGAGGGCCTGACAGCTGTGTTGTCGGTGAAAGTCGCGGACCCCAAGTTCTCCTCTCAAACCAAGGAAAAACTCGTTTCTTCAGCTGTCAGGGGGCCGGTCGAATCACTGATCAGCGAGCATCTAGGGGCTTTTTTACTAGAGCGACCGACAGAGGCCAAAGCGATCGTCGATAAAATCGTTGATTCTGCTCGGTCAAGGGAGGCTGCGCGGCGCGCGCGCGAGATGACCCGACGAAAAAATTCCCTAGAAATGGGCGGTTTGCCGGGTAAGCTCGCGGATTGCCAAGAAAAAGACCCGACGCAGAGCGAGATTTATCTGGTCGAAGGAGACTCGGCTGGTGGGTCGGCCAAGCAGGCGCGCGACAGGCGCTACCAGGCCATTCTCCCCCTTAAAGGCAAGATCCTGAACGTGGAAAAGGCGCGATTTGACCGAATGATCGCGTCAGATGAAGTTGCGACACTTATCACAGCACTGGGAACCGGAATAGGCAAGGATGATTTTGATGTCAACAAGCTACGTTATCACAGGATCATCATTATGACCGACGCAGATGTCGATGGGTCGCATATCCGAACCCTGTTGCTGACATTCTTCTACCGCCAGATGCCAGAACTGTTAGAAAGAGGCCATATATTCATCGCGCAACCGCCGCTGTACAAGGTCTCCTTACGCAAGAAAGAGACATACTTGAAGGACGACGATGAGATGAATCGTTATCTCTTGGGATTGGCGCTGGAAGGGGCGACACTCCAGCGACGATATGAACCCAGTGTGGTCCTGGCTGGGCCCGAGCTCAAGGCGCTGTCTACCGAATATTTTGCGATTAGGTCGGCGATTAACCGGTTGGCCCGACGCTATCAGGCCGAGGTGCTGTGGGCGCTCAGCGCCTTGGCACCATTGGGTCAGACGGGCCAGCCAACCGAGCAAGACCAAGCGGAATTTGCACAACTACTAAATGCTCGGTTATCAGGGACTGGAAGTCAGGGTGCGCCCCAGTATCGCGTTTACTTCGATAACGCCGATGACGTGGGGCAATGGTCGCTGGTGGTTGAAAGCGAGCACCACGGGCAGTATCGTCAGACTCGACTACCCGCTGAGTTTTTCGATACACAAGAATATGGATCGATGATTGCGTTGGGCCAGCGACTGGACAAATTAGTGGGTTCACAACCAACTGTGGTTCGAGGCGATAAGGAGACAGTAGTAGAGGATTTTGTCGGTGCCATTGAGTGGCTGATGTCAGACGTCAGGCGTAGCCTGACGGTGCAACGCTATAAAGGGTTGGGCGAGATGAATGCCGACCAATTGTGGGAAACGACAATGGACGCGAGTCAGCGGACACTCTCCCGAGTACAGATTGAAGACGCCGTTGGTGCCGATGAAATCTTTAGCGTACTGATGGGCGATGATGTAGAGCCTCGCCGCGCGTTCATCGAGCGCAACGCTTTTGCCGTAAACCACCTAGATATATAATTAAATCAATAACTTATCAGTGAAGTGTGCGAGGCGCTGAAAGTATAAAACGTGGAATAGTGGCGTCGAACGTTCGGCCGTCTTCAGCCACCATCTGGTAAGAACCGTGCATGGTGCCCACGGGCGTTTCAATGACGGCCCCGGACGTATAGCGAAAACCCTCCCCAGGCTTGAGTACGGGTTGCTCACCGACGACACCTTCGCCTTCGACTTCTTCGGTTCGGTTGTCGGCATCGGTGATGAACCAGTGCCGAGAAATTAGTTGAGCGGTGATAGAACCACGGTTTACCAAGGTGATGGTATAGGCAAAAACAAACCGGTCTTCATCGGGCTCAGAGTGTTCCGAGACATAGGCGGTTTCGACCTGAACGTCGATGTCGTACTGGTTTTCCATAATGTTGGCGCTCCTGTTCTAACGGTCACAACTGATAGTGACGATGTTACCGTTTTCTGATTGCAGATGTATAGCTGCCAGTTGCCGACCCCAGACACAGCCCCCATCTAGGCCGTAGAGCGTACGCTGGTTGTAAATGCCAAGATCTGACCAGTGGCCAAAGATTAGCCGCGTATTGCCTAGCGACAGCCTGTTCAGATCAAACCAGGGCTTAAGCGGAGCCGGCGCTGCTGCGGGCAAGCCCTTGAATGTCAGCTCAAGGCTAAGGTCCGGCGTACAGTAACGCATCCGGGTTAGTGCGTTGGTAATGAAGCGCAGGCGATCCCAACCGGTTAACTGATCACTCCAACGTGCCGGGGTGTTTCCGTACATGTGGGCAAGAAAGTCCAGCCATTGGTCTGAGCGTAGAATTTTTTCGACTTCCTGGGCCAACAACAATCCCTGATGCAGTGACCAGCCAGGATAAAGTCCAGCGTGAAACATCGCAGTATTTAAGCCAGAGTCGAAATGAGCCAGGGGCAGGTGCCGGACAAAATTAGTCAGTTCATCTAAATCAGGGGCTTTCAGTAGACGATCAAGCCGGTAGGCCGTCTTGTTTTTATGCAGCCCTGCCGATAGGGCTAAGAAATGAAGGTCGTGATTCCCCAGCACCACCGTGACCCGGTCCTTTAAGGATTTGACAAATCGGAGCACCGCCTCGGAGTCGGGTCCACGGCTGATTAGATCTCCCACGAACCAAAGGCAATCAGTAGCTAGGTCGTAGCGGATTTTATCGAGCAAGCGCTCAAGACAAGACATACACCCCTGAACGTCACCGATGGCCCAGGTGGCCAAAGTTTAGCTCAGCTCAGTCATTGAGCGGTTCGAGACCCCGTGCCCGGCGCTCAGCGGGTGGGAGGTCGTCGTAGATCGCATTGAGACGTCGCTGCCAGTAGGATTCACGGATAAACAAGTAGGGGTCGAGCTGGAGTTCTAGGATACGGTCTGCCATGAGCAGTTCAGCGCGTGCGTTTAACGTGCGCAGGGCGTAGCCCAGGGTGAGGTCACGATCACTAGCGTTATACGACACAGGGTCGGCGTAGATAAATGCTGGGACAAGCGCGACGGCGTCGCGGACATTGCTTGGCCCCAGCAGCGGTAACACCAAGTAAGGCCCGGCCGGCAGTCGCCACCGGGCCATAGTCTGGCCATAGTCTTCTTCGTGTCGCGGCCTGCCAACAGCGCCAGCGACGTCAAAAAGGCCGGCAACACCGACGGTACTGTTAATAACCAGTCGTTCGAAGTCGAGGCGGCCTTGAGTAAATCGCCCCTGTAATAAATTGTTGGCAATCGTTACGGGCAGTTGCAGGTTGCTAAAGAAATTACTGACCGACAATTGGACCGCTGAGGGGACGGTATACGCATAAACAACAGCGACGGGTCGAATCAGAAAACGGTCCAGTCCATCATTGAAACCAAAGACCATACGATTCACAGGCTCAAAGGGATCAGACAGTGGGAACGCCGAAAGACTGCTATAACTAGTATTTTTCGAGGTAGCGCAACCAGTGAGCAGCAGCGGAATAGCCAGGAGCAACGCTAGACTGCTGTAGCGAACCCCGTCCTTTAGATGCCGCTGGCCCAAGTCAAGTCGTCGGATGGCCAAGTGTGCCCAACGGTACGCGAGTCGCATATACCGACTATAAGCCCGGACGAGGTTCCCGAACAGCCCTTAGCATCGGGTTATCCAAGCCATCGATTAACCCGTGAAACATCCTCTTCATTAAGCTGGCCGGACAGCTGTTCCAGCAACAGGACCTGCAGGACATAGTCATAACGTGCTTTGAGGTGGTCTCGTTCGGCTCGGAACAGGTCTCGTTGTGCATCAAGCACCTCAATGTTGGTGGTTAAGCCTGCGGCAAAGCCTTCTTCTTTGGCCTGAAGCGCGCTTTCTCCAGCGGTAACCGCTTCTGCCAACGCGCTGATTCGACGTAGCTGACTAGTGATGCTAAGAAAAGCTTGGCGTGTCTTACGCTGAATCTCACGGCGAGCCAATTCGTAGCGGGCTCGGGCAGCATTGTGATTCGAAGCCGCTTCTCGGATCTGGGCGTTGATGAGGCCGCCTTGATAGAAAGGCAGCTTGAACGACAGACTCACGCTGGCGTCGGTGCCGTCGGCCGAGGTGCTGTCAGTGTATTCAGCAGATAAATTCAAGTCCACCGTGAGTCGCTGTAGTGCCTGTTGTCGGTCGATCTCTATTTCAGCCACCGACACGTCCAACGACAGCGCTTTGAGAGACAGATTATCCGACAGAGCCCCACTAACCCACTGTCCAGCATCATCGGGCTGGGGCTTGGATAATGCCGCAGCGGGAGACAGTGATAACAGCGTGCCGGGATCCTTACCCACCAGGGCGATCAGCACCTGCCGCATGTCATCCAGCACCCGTTGGGCTTCGATACCTTCAGCCACAGCGTTTTCGTAGCGAGCCCGGGCGTCGTAAAGATCGGTCCGGGTACCCAGGCCAACATCAAGCCGCTCTTCGGCGAGTTCTAGTTGTCTGCGAATGGCCCGCTGGTTGCGCTCTGACAGCCCTAGGTTATCCTGGGCTGACAGTACCGCAAAATAACTGTTGGCTACGCGCTGAATTAGTGATTCAGCAGCCATCTGGTAGTTAATGTCCGTCGCATTAGTCTGCAGGCGCGCTTGCTTGATCAGCAGACGGCTTGAACGGTCGTATATCGATTGCTTGAGCGACACTGCGGCTGACGCCGCCTGATTGGTCAGATCTTTGGAGCTGAGTGTGTAGCTGCTAGACGCAGATAATTGTGGGCGGAAGGCAGCTTGGGCCTGAGGAATAGCTTCTTGCCCAGCTTCACGCCGGTGGATTTGTGCTGCAAACTCGGGATCGCTGGACCACGCCAGATGATATATGGCCAGCAGGTCGATACCGCTGGTGGCTGAGTCCGAAGAAGAGACAATTACCGTGGTCGCTGACTCAGTGGCCGTGTCAGTGTCGGTTTGCGATAGAGTTTCGCTATCAGTGGTATCCGAGGCGTCTGTAGCGACGGTGGCTGCCAGGGTCTGACTTTCTTCTGTGTCGGATTCGACCTCTGGTTCGCTGGTCATCTTAAGGGACTGGCCGGGGTAGATCACGTCGTTCTCGTCCAAACTGTTTAGCGCCATTAAGTCTGCGCAGCGCACCTCGAACCGTTCTGCGATTTCACACGCCGTGTCTCCAGGCTGCACCGTGTACTGATTCTGGGCTGAAAGCCACGTGCTGGTAGACCCTATCAGAATAACTATAGTGCGAAGGAACGCTTTAATCATATTGGTTTTCAGTCCGTCGTAAATCTTAAAGTCAGAAAGTAAATGCCGAGGGGGTCCGGACATTAATCAGGGGCGGTAAGCTGGTGTCAAATAGAGAGAGTTCTGTCGATTCTCCATCATCGTTGCAGCTATAGAGCATAGCCTCCATGATTGGCGACTGACCAACAATTGCGACCAGCCGCCCACCAGTGGCCAGCCGATTGCGGTGGGCATGGGGTGGAACGGGCACCGAACCAGTGAGAATAATAGCATCCCAACCGTCGTTTTGCGCCCAGTCTTCAGCAGCGTCTCCTTCTTCGAAGGTTGCGTTGACGATACCCAGGCTTTCCAACCGGGCTGAAGCAGGTTTCAGAAAGTCACCATGAATATCGATGCTGGTAACTTGGGCGCAACAACTGGCTAGAAGAGCAGTCAAGTAGCCAGTGCCGGTACCAACTTCGAGTACCCGATCGGTAGAGGTTAATGCTAGGGCCTGGGTCAAACGGGCTTCAACCTTGGGCTGCATCATACACTCACCGTGGCTGATCGGCAGATTTAAGTCAGCAAACGCCAAACCCCGATCTTGTGGGGGCACAAACAGCTCACGGGGCAGTTTCTTTAGCAATCCTAATAGCCCAGGGTCCAGCACCTCCCACGGGCGAATCTGCTGTTCAATCATATTGAAGCGGGCGAGTTCGATATCCATTGTTTGGCGGGCGATGATTGAGAAAGCTAAAAAATTCTATCACAGCCTTGGTGTTACATCGGCTAGCTGTGTTTTGAACACCTCCAGCAGGCAAGGGGGTATGGGAGCCTTAGTCGCTCGCGCAACACCGTTTAGACCAGGGCATTTTATTTCGAACTTAATCGATCAAGCATGTAAGCCGGTCAGCACGGTCGAGTTACCCTAACGCGATAGATTTATTCCAACATGAGGATTTCCGGACGAGGGATCAAATCCAACACTAGCCCGTCGGGTTGTTGGTGGAACGCAGACAGCGGGGTTAGGAAACAGCTCCATGAATTACGAGCCATGGCAACCGCTCTATGACAGTTTTTGAAGGGACCAGGCGCGTGTTGACCGTGTTTGGGCGCTCACATATACTGCCCGGCCCTTGGGGCGGTGTGCTGGGCTCGTTTTGCAAGGTAAGAACATGTTGAGACGGGTGTTGGCAGCACAGTGCGGGGTAACAGCGCTAATAGCGCTTGCTCTTTTCTTGTTCGGGCCGGATCTTTTACACTCGGCTTTGGTCGGTGCTGGAATCAGTGTGGCAGGCAATGGTTATGCGGCTTGGCGAGTGTTTGCCGGCAACCGCAAAGAGATTGACTCGGTAGAGATGTTCACTCTCTACCGGGCTGAATTCGGAAAACTTGTTATTATTGGGGTGTTGTGCGGGTGTGCCTTCGTGGCCATCGACGGTTTGAATATTGCTGCCTTTCTGGGCGGGCTGGTCTTTGGGACCCTCGCTTCAGTTATAGCAGCAGCGACACATACGGTCGAGTTACCGAAACAAGAAGGAAAACAGATTTAAACTGTAATGGCCAGCGATAGTCTCACAACCACCGACTACATAAAGCATCATCTTCAGAATCTGACCTATGGCCAGCATCCTGACGGCACGTGGGGAATCGCCCATGGTGCTACCGAAGCCAGAGAGATGGGCTTCTGGGCAATCCACCTCGACACAATGTTCTGGTCGGTAGTATTGGGTGCGCTTTTTCTTTGGCTATTCACTAAAGCAGCTCGGAAAGCTTCGGCGGACACCCCGAGCGGCTGGTTAAATTTTGTCGAATGGATAATTGATTTCATCGATGAAAATGTGCGCGGCTCTTTCTCTGGTAAGAATGATCTCATTGCGCCTTTATCGTTGACTCTTTTCGTTTGGATTTTATTAATGAATCTAATGGATCTAGTGCCAGTTGATTGGATACCACAGATCGCACATCTGATGGGCATTGAATATATGAAAGTAGTGCCCACGACAGATCCTAACGCTACTTTTGGTATGGCACTGGGTGTTTTTTTGCTGACGCTTTACTACAGTATCAAGATAAAGGGTCCGAAGGGATTTGCTGCGGAACTGACGATGCAGCCGTTCGAGGCTACTAACCCAATACTGAAAATCATACTGTGCCCGATCAATTTCTTCTTAGAGTTTATTAGCTTGGTTGCCAAACCAATATCACTGTCTTTGCGACTTTTTGGTAATCTATTTGCTGGTGAGATGATATTTATTTTGATCGCCCTGCTGTTCTCAGGGGGGTTAGCCTTTGCAGTAGTGGGCGGCGTCCTGCAGGTGG
>Ga0315338_1002431_pt1 | contig 18472 bp, 18 predicted proteins | sample ASW8metaG_FD_204518 | JGI IMG/M metagenome (GOLD analysis project Ga0315338, IMG submission 204518) | Ammonia-oxidizing marine archaeal communities from Monterey Bay, California, United States - ASW #8 | ecosystem: Environmental > Aquatic > Marine > Coastal | place: USA: California | collected... | reverse complement strand
AATTGGTTGATAGTAATGGTCGTAAGGCTCTTGTCGCATTTGAATTGACGGGCGCTGGTTATAGATTCAATGTTAACTACACTGGCTTGTTCTTGGATGAGAAGTCAATCGTTAGGCATTACAAAGACGCTGGTTACTTGACGTCCCTAGCTGATGTCAAGGCTATGGGGGACGAATTGCTAAAGCATTGGGGAATAGCCGATCCTGAAAACCGGATTGGTCTTGAGATCAGCCCCGAAAAACGGATGGAGATTTCGCGTCGACTGCGGAAATTGTACGAGTCTAAACCGCCTTCTGTACCACTTTCCTTCGAGAGAGATCGAATTGACCGGGAGAAATCCGATACGCCGGAACAGATCAAGAAAGGGAAACACCCAACCGAGAAGTAGCTTGCCCTTGTTTTTTTCATCCATCAACAGCGACGATGCAGCCTAACCAATTTATCCGGCAACTCTAGGACTTCGCAGGTATCTCGAATGGTAACGACAGTTTGAGAGATCGGAAAGGCGGGGCGGTGAGTTTTATATTTTCGAAATATTCGTTTGCAGCTTTTTGGAAAGCCGAGTTGGCCTTGATCGATCCTGCTCCACCTAATTGTTTTCGCATAGATACATAGTAACTTCCATGTTCCTTTTCCCAAGCGAAGTCGACTACTCCTACACATTGCTTTCGATTTCGTGTCTCTTGCTGTTCTGCAAACCTACACCTAAGAACATGTGGATGACTTAGGCGATCTGGTCGTATTTCGAACACAACAGATCGAATTCGATCGATCAACTCAAGGATAGAGAATTCGCTACATATTCGAGCGGGCCGAATTTTTTTGCTGGATTTCCGCCGTGACGTTGAGACAAGAAAGATGACCGCATTTTCGTTGGTTTCTTCTGTGATGATTTTTGAGGACAGTGTAGAAAGAGTTCTATTTAGGATTTCCAAATCGTACTCTGGAACATTTGCGTCAAAGCTTCTTTCAACAAGTTCTAGTTGAATGTCCCATCCCTCATTCTTGGTTGCTTGAAGAATTATGTCTGCCCGAATGCTTCCAGTAGCGGTGGTTAGATATTCCTCTATGATTTCCAGACATCCGTTCGCGAGGTTCCCCAGTGTCACCCTTTCGATACCAGAATTACTGAACTTTCGAAGCACATTTTCGGCACAAGATAATGCCCCAGAAGTTGATATGTTCTCCGTTTCGACGAACTGATCTGGCGGTGCCCAAGGACCGGCTACCGAAGGGGTTCCACCAGTGGGTGATCTCGAACTCGGGCGGCCAATTAGTCCTATTTCGTCGTACCCTAATATTTCAAATGGGGTGTCTAACCGTCTCTTTTGGAAGGTTGGTTCAATCCTCGCTATTTGGGGATCAACCTCAACCAAAACTGCTAGACCATCTTCAGAGATGTCCCATAGTTCCTTGAAGTCGTCTTGTCCAAGCAGACGGATATAGCCAAGGGCTTTTAGGTGTTCGAATGTCTGCCTCTGGAGTTGAGGTGGGCCACATATCTTGACCCTTGGCTTTGCAAATCCGGTGCTACCTCGGCTTATGTAGACATCGACTGGCTCGGTTTCGAAAATCGCCCGCAACGCAGCTTGGGCTGCCGGTGTTAGCTTGTTCATTTCCCTCCTCTTGGCTGGCTTGCACTGATAGGTGGTCCAGTTTCTATAAGAGAGTCAAACGCATAACGGTAGTATGCAGCAATAACGTTGCGCATTATGTTCCCACGCTATTTCCTGAAATATTTGTCCAGAAACAACCGGACCATATCTCGTTATCACATACACAATTCTATCTAAAAGAAAGCCCCGCCGAAGCGGGGCTAGTTAGTTTTACCGACTCTTCTTAGCCCGATCTCGGGCCGTCTTGCCGGGCCTTGCAACCCCTGTCTTCTTAACGCAATTGGAATGCCACGTAGGCAGGTCTTTGAGTTTGTTTCGTTGGTATGGGGTCATGTAACCCTTGAGCGTTTTTCGCTCCTGCATAGAACATCTCCCTAGTCACAGATTGTCGCCCGCCAAACGGCAGGCGCACCAAACCTGTCACCGGCACAGGGCCGGTGTTTCTTGGCTTTCTTTTTGGACTAGGTACTCAACTTAAAAAAGGGGATGACCGACGATGGATCGGGCAAGGGATATTATATTTCACCATACTCTGCATTTCTAGAATTGACATGAAATGTCCCACCGAAGCGGGGCTAAATTAATTTTACTCCTCATCACACCGGGGGCTGCTCAACAAAGAGCGACTCCTTCTGGATTGTCGTTAACTCTCTGGAAGTCCATCTTCGGGCAGTTCAAACGACTCGTCCGGCGACCACTCAAGCGGCCCTTCCGGCAACCATTCTTTGTTAACACCATGAATATTTTTGAGGAGTCCATTAACTATGGTCATTGTATTGTTAATGTGGTCTAGCTGTTTCTCCTGACCATAGATGGGTGGTAGCGAACTCACCCCACACCAGATAATTTCCAGAGTGTCCCAGCAGTCCGAGAGCTGTTTCTCAGTCAACATATTGGATATACCTCATAAGTCAAAGATTGTCGCCCGCCAAACAGCAGACGCACCAAGCCTGTTACCGGCACGGAGCCAGTGTTGGTAGCATTCTTTTGTTTGGACTAGAGACTCAACTTTTGAGGGGGTTGACCGATGATGGATCGGACGAGGGGTATTATATTTGAATGAGTGAAGTATTTCTAGAATTAAAGGACTCATCAACGACTTAATTATGAATCACTAATTCCTGATCAAGTGATACCGGGTTCAACCTATATCAGATGACTTATCTGCGTTTATCGATTTCGATTATTGGCCTTAAGGGGGTATGGATCGTTCCATCAAAAAGGCGATTGATCTTCAAATTCGACTGGGGCCCCTTCTGGAATTTTGAAGATGAAATATCTTGGACAGGTTAGTTGCATCTACTGAGAAGACTCAGAATTTCTGTCAGTGAGGAAGGTAATGGCACTGTGCCCAGAATGTGCCCTAATTGTGTCCACTCCAGTCCATTCCAGTCACATACACGCGGGATCGGTATGCGTATGTGGTTGATTTAACGTTACCTACAGTAGAAAGCACTGCCTTCACACGGCAGGGGTCGCTGGTTCAAATCCAGCCGCGCCCACCATTTTCCACTGCTTTTAGGCCATTTTCACTGGCCCGCTTCTGCTCCGAATTTATCGTGTGCTGAAAATTTGCTGAAAATTTGATGCTAGCCACCGCAACATGCAGATGATCAGGCATCAGGAAGAACGCCAACAGTATCCAGGTAGATATCGAACAGCCTATCCACTTGGTAGCCTCTAATCAAACTACTGCAGACGATTTACTTAAGAATTACTAGGGTCAGATTACATACTCAACCTATATCATCACGACAAAAATGTAAGCAGTCTTGCCGGATTCTTCTCGGTAATCTTTTTGATCTGATCCTGGGTGATTCCCTTTCTGCGCATCTTTTCAAAGTATACCTTTGGTAGGAAATCAATTGGCATACGTGGAGCAATCTCTGGGTCAGATTCTGTGAAAGCATGCTCTCCCCTCATTACTGACCAAAAAGTATCAAAACTAAGAAGAATTTTATCTTCGTACCCATGTTCAATTGCTTTTGCAATAAGCCCGATGGCGTAATCGTCATCCAGGCCACGCCATTCTGTACCAATGTTGTCGCACTGAACGTAGCATCCACGGGCAAGTATCTGTAATAACTGTTCTTCAGAAGCAAAAAAAGTGTGCCCAATTACGATACCGTCAGGGTCACCACCGTTCTCAACAAGCAATTGAAGGTGCTCTAAACCAATATTTGCATCAGCTATTTTCCAGTCTTCTGGATCGATATGGGTAGTAATCGGTACTCCTGTTTTTGCCTGAGCCTGCGCTGCCGCAGCGAACACCTTTTGTTCAAATATTCCCAGGTGCCAACCATTAATTTCTTCAGTAGTTGGTCGAAATTCAACATCGTCTTGGCCACTCGCTACTTTTATGATTCCACACCTAACATCGACCCCAAACATTCCCTCTTCAATATCCCTAACAAAAAATTCAGAAATTTCCTCTACGGTTTGGCGTCTCCAATGGTATGGGATGCCCATACTTTGGCAAAAAAAGCCAGTAGCGGCCACAATGTTAATTCCAGACTGTCTTGATACTTCAACCATTACACGTGGCTGTCGACCCATATCGGGCGCAGTACAATCAACAAAAGTATTCAGGCCAAAAGATTCTCTAGCTGACTTAAAGTCCTCTACTACCGACGTGACGAGAGAATCAAAATCAAACATTGCACGGTGATCAAACTCAACTCCATTCCACCCATACATTGTGTGCTCATGTGGCAAGGTAAAGCCGACTTCGGCTGCTGAAATATCGCCTAACACTGTTCTAACTTTCTGCATGACTAATTCTCTGAAATGACTATGAAGTTAATTTAAAGTGCCGTAGTTGATTAAGAGGCAAACAACACATGATCGTGCAAAGAAAACATTGTCTAGAAATATTCATTGTGACTGTCCCAATATAGCAACACTCTCTACCTCAACAAGTGCATCTGGGTGTGGTAGCGCCTGAACACAAACCGAGCTGCTGGCAGCCACGTACCCTCTATTAAAGAGATCTTTCCTGACCTGGGCAATTTTTTGGAAGTCATCGGGGTTAGTATAAAATGTGGTTAACTTGACTATATTATCCAAAGTACCTCCTAACTCTCCAAGAATATTCTCAATAATCTCGTATACGCGTATTGTTTGTTGGGTGGCATCACCCAGCCCAACAATCTCCCCCTTACTGTCGATTGGTATCTGTCCAGACAAAAAAAGTAACTCTTGATGTCTAACTGCATGAGCGATTCCTATCGATTCAAACGAGGGAATAGCTTTCGATTGAATGACTGTCGCTGTCATAATTTCCCCTTCATAATTTTAGGATTCAAACGCCAGGGCCTGCCTGGGATTTTCTTTAAGGATTGCTTCAAGTTGTATCTCTGTTACTCCTTTCGATCTCATTTTCGGAACTGCATTCTGTAGGATATGTGCATAACCAAAACCACCGTACTTTACAAGAGCATGCTTGAAGGCAATGTCGTGAGATACCAACAACCGATCCAGGAATCCTTCTGAGATTAAGTTCACTAAATTATCGATCCGCGTACCATCATTAGGCATATCCATATCGCCAAACGGATAATACGCAGACTCTAATCCAAACATATCAAACTCAAGGTAGGACCCCAACCGAGCAAAATCAAGCAAGGAATCAAGATCATGGTATGTCCGATCCAGATGACCCATTATCGTCCTTGCTGTATCGCCGCCAGCTTTATCAATCACTTCCAAAATCTCAAAAGGTGCTTGCGGGTCACGACCTGGATGTATAGTGAGAGCACAATTGGTTTCTTTTTGTGCCCTAGCTGCAGCTGATAGCACCTTACGCTCATCCTCGTGTAGAGGCCAAGAACAGCCGATCTCGCCAATAATTCCTGACTTGATACCCGTGTCGCCCACTCCTTGGACAATGTCGTTGGTCATTTCTTCAGCCAGGCTTTCTTCACTTCTCAATTTTAGGTCTGCTGGATGGGTACCAAACACATAGTACCCACTACCCATAACAATATTGAGCCCAGTGGCATCTGCAATTCGAAGTAACGAATCCGGATTTCTGCCGATATCGACTGGTGTAACCTCTACAAGAGTCGATCCACCAGCTTCTTTGAAAAGCGAGACCTCATCCACAACCAATTGCTCTTCATACAAACCTAGATTATCTAGATTATTTACATAATTTGCCCGAACCCATCCAAGATTTTCTAAAGTTACGTGACTATATGCCTTTTCAAAGTTTTTACGATCTTCAGGTTCTTGAAAGATCTTCTTCAACTCTATTCGAAGATGTTCGTGACACAATGTAATCCCCACTTCTTCCGAATCAATGTCACCCTTGACGGTTCTTATAATTGCCATTCTTTTACACCCCCAATTATATTAATTGTGTCCTTCAAATCTGATTGTTCTTTCCAAACTTGCCGCTAACAAAGTGCATAAATCTTTCGATCTGTGGTGACAGGCCGGCTGGAAAAAGTACAGCCGCAATGACAACAAGAGACCCCAAAATTATCATTCTAAATTCATGTGCTTGGTGGAGTGCCTCGGAAAGCCATGTCAAAAGAAAAGCACCCAGGATAGGCCCCAAAAGAGTCCCCCAGCCACCAATTACCATCATCGCAATAATCAATACTAAGGTGTCGTAACTGAGCACCCCAGGTTGCATAGTGCCAAAATAACCTGACCAAAATGACCCGGCAACACCAGCAAATAGCCCTCCGATTAGAAACGCCAGAGTCTGCGTCTTAAACAAACTAATTCCACGACTGGCGGCATACAATGGAGCCTGACCAATTGCCCTAAAAGCTAATCCAAGTCGCGATTTTTGTAAGATCACCATAATACCCGTGACGAGTAGGAAGAGTATAAAAGCGATGTAGTAATAGATTCTGGTCCGTTCGGAAAAAGGAACTTCTTTAGATACGAATCCTTCATAGGATGGCAACCCGAACTGCCCCCCGGTAAATCCTGAAGTATCTGTCATCAACAAAGTTCGAAAAAGCTCATGAAATGAGATTGTAAATAATATTACATAGACACCTTTCAAACGGATTGATGGGATTGACATAACAACGCTGGCTACCAGAGAAAGAATCACTCCTATAACTGCAGCGCCTACAGTAGAGATCCCTGTATGGATAACAACCCAACCGGTGCAATATCCCGCCATAGCAAATATAGCCATCTGCCCGAGTGACCATACTCCTGCTATACCCCAGACTAGATTCCATCCCTGCGCAACTATCGCCCAAACAAAAAATAGAATTAATGTTGTTAGAAAATACGTAGGTACAATCCATGGCATACAAATTGCAACTAGAATCGCTGCTACTACAACTGCAACTCCGAGCCTAGGTAACAGAAGGTTCATCAGATTCTAGCTTCGTCGGGTTTTCCATAAAGACCATATGGTCTAAAAATCAAAACAATAATCATGAATGCGAATAAAGCTGGCATCGCCCATTTAACGCCGAAAACAACTGATACCGTTGCTTGGAGAAAACCAATTATGTAGGCTGCGGCGATAGCACCTCTGATGCTTCCTAGGCCTCCAAAAACAACAACAACAATCGCGGTCAGCATCGGATTCTGTCCGCTATCTGGCCGCAAAAAATAAAAACTACCAAGTAGTACACCAGCAGTAGTAGTCAGCGCAGAACTTATAGCGACCGTCACCGCAAATATCTTTCGACCTGGTATCCCCATTAGATACGCTGTGTTGATATCGGAAGCCACAGCGCGAAGTGCTATCCCATTTTTAGTGTTCTTCAAATACCAGTTTGTCATTACTAAGATTCCAATCGCAAGCAATCCAACAAAAAGTGCGTTGTATCGAATCACCGTAAAACCTACAGCAAAGGCTCCATCAACCGCGGCCGGTAATGACTTAAGTCGTGGGCCAAATATTTCGAGAACCGAGGCTTCGATTACTATTGCCATTCCCACACTCGCGATGATCGTGGCGATATCCCACCTAGGACTACCTATGCCAAGCAAAGGTCGCAATATAATGATGTAGGTGAACAAACCAACCCCCATACCAACAACACCTGCTATGAGAAATCCTACCGAGAACGGCATTCCAAGCTTGCTTGTTACGTACCAAGCAACATAACCGCCAATAACAAGAAATCCCCCATGAGCAAGATTGAGAAATCGCAGGGTTCCATACAACAACGCCAGACCAACCGAGCATGCTGCAAATATCGAACCTAGCACTACACCGGTATAGAGAATTGGTACGAATGTATTCATATCTTTCCTGAATTTGTTCGCTCAGACTCCAATTAACGCCTTCATTAGCTCATCAGTGTTGTTTAAAACATCAGCTGTTTCCCCATTTAGCACTATCTTGCCGCTTTCCATTACATAGACATAGTCTGCTAACCCTTGTAGATGGGATGTCTTTTCTTCTATTAATAGCATAGAAGTTCCAGTAACTGATATCTTCTTCAAAAGATCATAAAGAGTTTCCCTCATTCGTGGTGCTAAACCCAAGGAGGGCTCGTCGACAATTAAAAGGCTAGGCGAACTCATTAAACCTCTAGCCAACGCAAGCATTCTCCGCTCTCCACCGCTCAGTACTCTTGCAGCGACTTGCTTTCTCTGCTCCAACTGAGGGAAAGTAGAAAGAATCTCAGCCACACGGTTCTGCCTTCCCTCCCATCTCAGATAGGCCCCTGCCAGTAAATTCTCTTCAACTGACATCTGAGTGAAGACCTGGTCACCCTGAGGAATATGGGAGATCCCAAGCCGGACAACTTGATCCGGATGGTGTCCATCAATTCGCTCGCCCCGAAACGTAATTGCTCCACCTGAAATAGGTACTAGGCAGGAAATCATCTTTGCCAACGTTGTCTTACCATGCCCATTTGGGCCGAGTAATGCGACTACCTGTCTTTTTTTTATACGAAGCGATACACCGTCGATTACTATGTAATCGCCATATCCACCCGTAACTTCTTTGACCGACAGGTACTCGTCATTCACAATGTCAGCCTACTCGTCTTGGACAGCAAAGAATTCAAGCACGAATCAACTCCGAAGAATCTCTGCTTCAGCTCCGAAATATGCCTGCACTACTTTTGGATCCTCGAGGGCTTCTTTTGCAGGACCCTCGAAAATTACTTTTCCATAATCCAAGATTAGTAGCCTATCAGCTATGGATAGAAGCGCGCTCATCACATGCTCAATAATCAACAAAGTCATCCCTGAACGATTCAAATCCCCCAGCAATTTAAGAATGAACTCCCTCTCTTCCGCGTTAAGTCCTCCCATAGGCTCATCCAACATCAACAATGTTGGCTCAGAGACCAGTGCTGTAGCGATCATTAATTGTTTCCTTCCGATTACCGGCAATTGACCTGCCATTTTTGAACCTACATCTTGAAGCCCACAAAGTTTCAATACGTCTTCGATTTTCTGCGCTCTCAGGTCTGAATTGCGAGCTATCTGATCATTTCCACCAAAGTAACCTCCCACCATAACATTATCCCTTACGCTCAAATCTGAAAAGGTTACGGGGGTTTGAAAGGTTCGCTGTAAACCAATAACAGCAATTTGTGAGGCCGGCAGACGCGTAATGTCGCGACCTTCAAAGGTCAAAGTGCCGGAACTAGTCGTACTCACTCCCGAGATCACATCAAACAAGGTAGTTTTTCCGGCCCCATTCGGCCCAATTATTCCAAATACCTCGCCAGCTTGAACCTCTAAATCGACACAATCAAGAGCGACTAAACCACCATAGGTTTTAGTTACTTGTAAACACTTGAGAGTTGCTTGGTTCATAAAACATTATTTGACAAATGTTATGACTACCGACAAAGAGCTGTCGGAAGTTCTCAAATTTTTGGCGATATCTAAAGCGACATTTAACAGTATGATTTTGTAACAACAGCGATCATCGTGACTTCTTGATCAACCTGGTTAAATGAAGGAAGCGTCGAGCAATAGTAGGAAACTATCGGGCGGGCCTCTACTAAGGGCCCGTCCGGTAGTTCCGACTACTAAAACCAGGTTAAATCTTAACTAGGACATCCAAGATGGTTTGGCGACGGATCTTTCAGCATACGGGTCTGGCCAGACACAGTGATGATTTTGTTCGCTGATCTGATAAAAAGCATGGGGCAGACCAATAGATACGTCGGGTTCCTGTGTAGGATAACTTGGAACTGTTAAGTTTTTCGACTGGACCCTGTACGGACCGGCTGATCCTCGATAGGTCAAAATCTCTAACGCTTTGCTAACTGCTTCACTGTCTTTTGGATCTGCAACCGAACCGGCGGCTTTAGCCCACATGTGAACTTGGTCATACATAGGACCAGCAGCTGCAAAACTCGGCTCGTCTCCATTCCATCGCTGTCGATAACGCTCCCTAAAAGACTGACCATGCGAATCAGGTAGTACACCAATTACACTCGACCAGATCACTCCATTTGCCAAGTCTCCAAGCACATCAAAATATTCGGGTGTTGAAGGTGTATATACCTGGTAAATTAGAGACTGAGTCGGTAAATCCGAAAACTGCTTTATGAAGAGCGCATCATCACCCATTATGCCCGTACACATCGCAATTACACTAGGTGGGTTTGAACGCAATTTAGTCAACGTGGGAGTCCAATCAGGAACTCCATATGGCACGACTTCAAAATGCGTTTCGCTAAAACCGAGCTCCTTAAGGGCCGGCCTCATTGCGGGATGGATCTGGCCAGAATAAGCGTTATCACCACCTATAACCGCAACGGTTTTCCCATGCTGTAACCAGTCGCCAGGGACAGATTTAAGAAAGTCCGCAAATCCCAGACCATACCAAGTGCCATCAGGGCAGGTCTGAAAAATCATGCGATACTTCTGGCGGTTTTCTTCAATCAAATTGCTGATGTGAAGCTTTGCCTGTTGACTAACATAGGGGATACCTGCTTCTGCAACCATATCGAGCTCAACGCCAGTACCAATAAAAAATCCTGCAAACACAACATCAACCTGCTTCTGCCGCAAAAGCCGTTCAAATGAGCTTTTGACCTGTTCTACATAAGTATCCTGAGCATCGTCAACGACTGGCTCTAATTCGTATCCGCCTATTCCACCTGCTGCATTTATTTCTTCCGTGGCCATTATTAAACCACGTCTGAATTCCTCGCCATCACCTGAAAATATTCCACTCAAACCAAGTGAGGCACCTACCCGAATCTTTCCTTTGTCAGCGCCGTAAACACTTCCAGGATTTAACACCGTGATAGGACCTAAGGTACCTGCCAATCCCATGGCAGAAGTCTTCTTAAGGAACTCTCGTCTCGTTGATTTATTACGCTTCATACTTCCTCCTAGTAATTTTGATACTACTTCAACAATCTTTATTGACCTCTAAGATAAGCGATTAACTTTACCCTTATATATCACCCCACACAAGTAACTACAAAGGTTAAATCTGTGCCTTCACGAATCTAGCTTTAGCGAAAAAATGGACTCTCCGATCTCAGACCAATGATTGATCTACTTTAGACAACTACCTTTCATCGATCACGGTTCATAAAGCCCCTCAGTTCGCATTCTCAAGGATCCAACATACATTACCTAGTATGAAGATCTGTGTAGTTAATCAAGGGTTAGTCGATAACCCTTTGATCACACAATTTATAATTGTCTTTCCAAGGTCTCATTTGTTCAAACGCTGCACTTGCGATTAGTACATCTTCGTCTCTATCTCTCCGACCCACAATCTGCATGCCTATGGGAAGCTTGTCCTTGCTCAACCCGATTGGCACAGATGCAGCAGGATGCCCCGTAAAGTTAAATACATAAGTAAGGCACCAACCGATTAGTTGATCAATTTTCTCCCCGTTTATCGACGACGGTCCCAATGTATTACCGTCGACAGAATTATGTACTGGTTGACAAGCAACAGTTGGAGTAATAATTAGATCGTAATCTTTAAATACCGCATCCACACAGTCATATATCGAAGTTCGAACCTCCTGGTCCTTATAGAGATCTAGCACTGTCATACCAGAATGCCGATTAATCCAATCGATATACTGCGGAGGAAAATCTTCACTATGTTTGATCAAAAGATCGAGACCGCCTTCTTTCATCTGCCTATGAATGGACAGATATGCTGGCATTAAAAGGCGACACCAAAGATCACTCAATTCCCGCTGAGAATATTGGATTTCTAGCTTTACTTCATCAACAACTGCACCGGCATTCTCGAAGTCTCGCACAGCCTGACCCACTCGTTCCCTTATTTCAGTCTCTACCGGAAAAACATCAAGGTTTGGGCTATATGCAATCTTCCAACCATCGAGGCTTTGGGAACACAAATTTTTTGTAAATTCGACCTCCCTCCGAATACTAAATGGATCTCTGGAATCGTACCCAGACAGTACTGACAAAGCTAGCACAGCATCATCAACGGTACGCGTAATTGGTCCTTCGAAAAGAAATGGTGTGTCGGCCAAAAACGCATTGGGCCGAGCAACAAAAGGCATCAAACCGAAGGATGGCTTATAACCATAACACCCACACCATGCTGCGGGTATACGTATGGATCCGCCGGCATCCGTTCCCTCAGCAAGAGGAACCATGCCATCAGCGACAGCGGCAGCGCTTCCACCTGAAGAACCTCCCGAATTTCTTTCAATACTAAAAGGATTGCTCGTTGGACCAAAGAGATAATTGTCACATGTACCCCGAAACCCCATCGTAGGGCTATTGGTTTTGCCTAGCAAAATGGCTCCACCTCGTTCGATACGTTGGGAGAATACACTGTAGTCATTAACAACATTGTCCCTTAATGCCCGCACTCCGCCGAACGTAGTAATCCATCCTGGTTTAGAACTAAACAAATCTTTTATTGCAACTGGAACACCATGTAATGGACCAATTGGACGATTTTCGATCACGTCACTTTCTGCTTTCTGTGCAGCATCGCGAGCATCCTCAAATCCATAATAAACAAAAGCGTTCAAACTCGGGTTCCTTGTTTGTATACGTTCGATAAAAAACTCTAGAACCTCAACTGGTGACAATTCCTTCTGTCGTATCCGATCAGCAATATCCCGTGCTGACAGGTAAGCTAAATCATCAACATGTATCATTAGAAATATGTTCTCCAAGTGGCTCGTTAAGTTCTATCGGATAGCCATCTGGATCTTTTCTAAAGGCGAGAATTCGAGTACCGCCTTTCATCGGAGATGGTTCCTTCGTAAATTCAACTCCGTGCTTTTTAAGGTACCTGCTAGCTGAATAGACATTGGGAACTTTAATTGCCAAATGACCCCAAGCATTTCCTCTGGTGTAATCTTCCACTTGATCCCAGTTGTAAGTAATTTCGAGATTCGTGCCGTGATCTTAATCTGTGCAACCGACAAAAGTATTTGTGAATCTGCCTTCTGGATATTCCTGCTGCCGCAAGATCCTCATCCCCAGAATTCGGACATAAAAGTCAAGGCTTTTCTCGAGATTCTTTACCCTAATCATAGTGTGATCTAGGCGAAATTCAGATACTGACGTTAGTTTGGTCTTCATCGCTTTACTGCTGATTTAATGTGGTGGTTTATGGGATGAGCACGTTATAACCTAGATACAAACATTCATCCAAGTATGGCCTGAATCTCCCATCAGTGTGTGGAGCGGATATTCGAATTCGTCCTTTTTTACAAAGGGGTTGGGTACCCCAAGTTAGTGTGCTGAAAATGTGCTGAAACCGGGTCCATTCCTGTCCTCTCCAGTCCCTTCAGGTCCGTTTGCGTGGAGTCGGGGCCTGTTATTTAACGGGTTTTAGGACTGTTGGTAAGGAGCGCTCTGCCTTCACACGGCAGGGGTCGCTGGTTCAAATCCAGCCGCGCCCACCATTTCCCACTGCTTTTAGGCCGTTTTTACTGGCCCCTTTCTGCTCCAAATTGTTGGTGTGCTGAAAAATTGACGCTAGCCACAGCATCATGCAGGTAATCCGGGGCCAAATGAGCATATCGTTCGGTCATCTGGATACTGGCATGACGGCGAAGTTTGCTAACCTCAAAAAGTGGTGTGGCATTCATCACCAGCCAACTCGTTCTAGGGCATTACACTGCCGCCATTCACACCTATGCCCTGCCCGGTAATAAAGGTCGAGCTGGGTCCTGCGAGAAAAACAGCGAGTCCTGAAATCTCATCAGGCTGGCCGATCCGTCCCAGAGGAATGTCTGATTCTTTAGCCAGCCATTGTGGGCTCATGTTCTCAACCTTCAGCATATCGGTGTCGATCGGTCCTGGGCAGATACTGTTGACCAGGATACCCGGGGCAAATTCTCTCGCCCAGGATTTCGTCAAGGAAAGCACGGCTGCTTTTGAGGCGCAGTAAACCGAAAACTGCTCCCTGCCAAGGTAGGCCAGGTCAGATGCGATATTGATGACCCGGCCACTCACTCCCTTTTCAATCATATGCCGAATCGCCTCTCTACCCATCAGAAACGTACCGCGGACATTGGTGTCCATCACCCAATCAAATTCAGAGAGGTCTGTCTCTAGAAGGGGTTTCTCCAACTGTACGCCAGCGTTGTTGACCAGTACGTTGACAGTCCCAAAGTCGGATAGTACAGCCTCGAATAGTTTTCTTACTTGAACTTCTTCCGAGACATCTACCGAGTAAGTTCTTGCCTCTCCACCAGAGTCTGTAATCAATCTACAGACCTCAGTTGAATCGGAGTCTGCGACCAGCGCGACCCTGGCACCTGCGTTTGCCATCGCAACTGCTATGGCTTTGCCAATGCCCCGAGATGCACCAGTCACCAAAACGGAACTACCCATCAACGAAGTCATTCCTTATCCCTCCAGGACAATTAGCCACTTTGAAGGCAAAATAAAGCTGAAACCCATGGTCAGCAGATTACTGGATAGCACTGTCTCGTGACTGCTAAAGAATGCTCAACATCAATGAGCCAATCTTGCCTCTACATGCAGTGAATGCACGTCAGGTCAGTAACTCACCGCGATCAACACTCAGCGCCTGGCCGGTAATATTGCACGCTTTATCTGATGCTAGAAAAAGATAGGTTGAAGCCACATCATCGGGTTCCATCAGTCCCTCAATCGCCTGCGCAGACAGAATATCATTAAGGCAATCCTCCTCGCTGCGACTTTCGTTACTCGCCATAATGGACAACGATCGCATCGCCGCATCAGTTCTGACCCAACCGGGGCATACAGCGTTCACCGTGATCCCACGCGGCCCCAGTTCATCGGCCAGCGCCCGCATGAATCCGATGTTCGCGTGCTTTGAAGCACAGTAAGCGGTAAACCCTGCCATTCCTGTCTTACCCCAAACAGAAGCAGTAATGACAATGCGGGAACCTGAAACCATTCCAGAAACGGCCTCCCGCGTTACGTAATAGGTGCCAAGTATATTGACGTCTATGATCCGTCGAAAAATGTCCTCGACCTCACTACCGCTTTCTAGAATGGGCGTAAGGCGCTCGTAACCTGCGTTATTGATCAACACATCAATTTGCCCAAGTTGGCTAACTGTTTTGGAAACAGCATGTCTATCAGTAATATCACAAACAAGACCTTCAACCGGATTGCCGCTTTCCTTGGTCAGCGAGTTCGCTGTTTCGTGAACCTTGTCGTTTGTTCCGATTATGAAGAGATCTGCCCGAGCCCGGGCAAATCCGCGCGCAATACCCAAGCCTATACCTCGACTAGCACCCGTAACCAAAACTTTCTTGCTCGAAAAATCAAAACTGTCCATGTCTATACTCTCCCCCCCTCGACTCCGTGTATTATTTCCTGCTCGGCTAACTCCTGTGTCCTTCGAGCCTGGTCACGCATTAGGTCACGAATGTGATTACGCAATTTAAAGAAGGACTGGGTCTCCTTGACTGAAATATCTCGTTCGCTAGTAATGTGCTGCGAAACTTGAATGATCTCTATCACACTGGCTGGCCTCGCAGAGAATATAAAGATCCGGTCCGCCAGAACTATTGATTCGTCGACATCATGGGTGACAAATATTGTCGTCTTTCGCTCCCTTTTATTGATTTCGAGCAACTGGCCCTGAAGAAATTCACGGGTTTGCGCATCAAGGGCTCCGAATGGCTCATCCATCAGGAGAACGTCTGGGTTTGCAGCTAAGGTTCGGGCGATGGCAACTCGTTGCCGCATGCCGCCCGAGATTCGATTGACATAGTAATTAGAGAATTCTTTTAGACCAACCAACTGCAAATAATGGTCTGCAACCATCTCCTTCTCCATTTTCCCGATGTCGTTCCTGTACTTGGTACCGAAACGAATGTTGTCAAGAACCGTAAGCCAGGGAAACGAAGTATAGGCCTGAAACACCATGCCCTTTTTACGGTCCGGACCGGTGACCTTCTCGCCGCTGAGGAGAACCTCCCCGTCATTCGAGGACTCCAAACCACCAACTATTCGCATTAAAGTAGTCTTGCCACATCCAGAGGGGCCCAGAAACACTACAAACTCCCCGACTAAGACATCCATGGAAACGTTATCGATCACCGGTGTCGTTTCACCATCGTCAGAAACAAACGACTTACTGATACGGCTTAGCTTCAGGAACGGCTCAATGGGGTCCATAAAACAGCCTCAAAGGTAACGGAACCAACGGCGATGGGCATACCTGATCGCTTGATCCGTCAAGAGGCCAATGACCCCTACTGTGAGAATACCGGCCATAACTTCAGGGGTCTTCACAAACCGCCTGGCTGACCAAATTGCGTGACCAATTCCTGCATTGGATGCGACAATTTCTGCAATGATGATATAGGTCCAACACCAACCCAACGTAATCCGCAGGTTGTCGACAATTTTCGGTAACATGGAACGCAAAACAATGTCCCAGGTTATCTGCCGAGGGCGTGCGCCCACTGTAAATCCCGTTTCAATGTACTCCTTTGGCACTCGTTTAGTATCGTCCGCTATCAGCAACACCAGTTGAAAAAACGTCCCCATCCAAAGCACAGCAATTTTGGAACTCTCACCAATTCCAAACCAAATTATCAACAACGGTACCAATGCGGGAACAGGTAAATAACGGATAAAGTCCACAATCGGTTCCATGAGCATACCGACGATTCGGTAGCTCGACATCCAGATTCCAATGGGAATGGCCATGATCGCTGACATGAGGAAGGCCCCCCACACTCGCGCAACACTGATCCAAATGTCTTCCAGAAAGCTCTGGTCCACCAGCATGACGTACAGTGCCTTGACAACCTCCCACGGGTTAGGGAGAAACCGTGGTGAAACGAGCTCCATCTCGCCTGCTGAGTACCAGAAACCAACCAACCCAATGAAGGCAAGAATGCCCAGAACAACGTCAGCGCGTGTACTGCTCTTTCCTCGATAAGCGAAAAGTGAATGAGTTTTCACTTTTCGTCTGAGTCTTCAAACGCAGCTTGAAAACACAAACCGAGTGGCATAAAACAGGCCACCCGGTCTGTACTAACGACCTGTCTAATGTTCTTCTTACCGATTATGCCCATCGAATAGGCCTTCCGTGAGGGTAGGATCGACCATGACTTCATACGCAATTGGACTGTCCATCAGATCGAGTTCAATATTGATGTCAGTAAGTCCATCTACCACATCCTTGAGTTTCGATTTTCGTCCTCCAACACCAAAGAACTCAAGCGCGTCTTCATATGTTGTGTAATAGACACCCCCTAAATCGCCTTTCATTACATCTGGTGTCACATCATAAGTGGGGGCCGCACTAGCCAAAAACTTTTCGGGGTCGGAGTTGTACAAATCAATTGCCCGGTATATCCCCCGCATCATTTTTGCGTACTTTTCGCGATTCCCTTCGTAACTCAACTTGTTGGCAATGACCACATCGGTGATCAGCCCTTTAAAGTCTTTAGACGAGAGCAGAATTTTTGAGCCTTTCCGCGATGTATTCGCGACTATTTCGCTCATCATGGGTTCCCATGTAGCCAGTGCCGCGACTTCAGAATCTTCAAAAACCGCTTGCCCGTCATCCGTCGCAATGAGTCTTAAATCGACGTCACTCAGACTGTAGCCCGCTTCTTTAAGTGCATACGCCAGCATCACAGTACCGGGATGGTTGATCTCTCCAGCAAACACCTTTCCGACCAGGTCCGTGACAGAGTTGATATCGGGTGCACCGATAACACCATCCGCTCCAACGGAAACATCTATCACGCCTATCACGACCAAATTTGAATCAGCGGTCAACGGACGAGACATATGTTCGCCGATCGTGCGCATCGTGCAATCGATATCGCCACTATGTAACCCAGGATAGACGTTAGCCCGGTCGTTCTCAAATACCCACTTTACTTCCAGGTCCTCTTCTGCAAAGTAGCCCAGATTCTGCGCGACATGGGTCGGTGCAAAACCAAACCAGTAAGGGTAGGCGCAGTTAATTACATCCCCTGCGTTAACCGGGGCCCAGCTCAACAAAAGCAAAGCAGTTGCAACAAACAACTTTCCAGCTGAATAGAAACCACCAGTAAAGATATTTTTCATCTCAGATTCTCCTATTTCAATAAATCTATTCATTTCCCAAGGTCCTGGGAATCAAAGCCTGCAACAAATTACCGTCCTCACTTTCTGCGACACCTAACTTTCAAATTCAAAACTTCTGATCGATACAATCACAGATATTTCGTGATCTAGAACTTCTTCTTTGATTGAGTCAGTCTGTAAAATATTACTACAAAATTAAATATTTTCCGTTTTTCAAAAACTATTCACTATTTTAGTGCGACTTTCGCGACCCTATTTTGACTCCTAAAAGTGTGCTGAAACTGGGTCCGTTCCTGGCCTCTCCAGTCGATTCAGGTCCGTTTGCGTGGAGTCGGAGCCTGTTATTTAAAGGATTTTAGGACTGTTGGTGAGGAGTGCTCTGCCTTCACACGTCAAG